>Ga0182746_1000096_pt1 | contig 167428 bp, 169 predicted proteins | sample eDN3rd30CBELigOP_FD_128881 | JGI IMG/M metagenome (GOLD analysis project Ga0182746, IMG submission 128881) | Enriched Organic Plus compost microbial communities from Emeryville, California, USA - eDNA 3rd pass 30_C BE-Lig OP (version 2) (version 2) ...
ACCCGGATGGAGGAACTGATTAGAAGAGCTTATGGTTTTAGAAAATTTGAGAATTTCCGATTAAGAGCAAGATTATATCTTGGATAGCAAAAGTTCGACTGCCCCCGTTAATGGGCAAGAGCCGAAAACTTGAGAGGAAATACAAATTGGTGGTCTCTACTGGACTCGAACCAGTGACCTTTCCCATGTCAAGGGAACGCGCTACCAACTACGCCAAGAGACCATTGAAGGAAACAGAAAACTAACACCTCGAGACAGGGGCGTCTATCATGGACGCAGGTGGTCGAAGGTGTCGGGGAGGTTGAAAATAGGCGTATGCTTTCAACCAGGAGGCAATCCATGATTGATTTTTACACCGCCAATACTCCCAACGGACGCAAAGTCGCCCTTATGCTTGAAGAGTTGGCTATTCCCTACACTGAACACAAAGTCGACCTCGGTAAACTGGCGCAAAAAACACCGGAGTTCCTGGCCATGAACCCCAATGGAAAAATCCCGGTGATCGTTGATAACGAAGGCGTTCACGGTAAAAAGGTCACCGTTTTTGAAAGCGCTGCGATTCTTTATTACCTGGGCGAGAAATACTCGAAATTCCTCGGCAGCAGCCTTGTTGAAAAAGCGCAGACGATGCAGTGGGTGATGTTTCAAATGTCGGCGATCGGTCCGATCTTTGGGAACTATCACTATGGTATGAATACGCTCAAGCCGCACAATCCGGGTTTTATTGAGCGCTTTGAAAAAGAGGCCCACCGTCTTATCGGAGTGATGGAAATGCAGCTTTCGCGCAATGAATACCTTGCCGGAAGTTCTTATACCATTGCTGATATGGCGACCTATCCGTGGCTGATCAATTTCATTAAATCAAAACCGGAATGGTTCGAATCTACATCTTCGATTCATCGTTGGGCGAATCTTGTAGAGCGACGTCCCGCTGTGCAGAAGGTTCTGGCTTAAGATTTTTAAAATCCCAGAGTTCCTGATCCATCAACTGGCTGGGCTTCACATTGCCCAGCGCGGTTTGAATGGAGGCGTAAATATTCGGGATTTCTTTTTCAAGATCCCGCACCAGCTTTTTTACGCGCTGGCGCTTTAAACCATCTTGCGAACCGCAGAGGTTGCAGGGAATGATCGGGAAATTCCAAACGCCGGCCAGCTCTTCAATATCTCTCTCTGAAACATAACACAACGGACGAACTAAAACGTTGCGCTCATCATCCGAGCGCAGTTTCGCCGGCATCGCCGCCATGGTTCCGATATAGAACATGTTCAACAAAGCCGTGTGCACGACATCGTCGCGGTGATGACCTAGAGCAAGCTTTGTAAAGCCGTTGTCATAAGCATAATCGTACAAAATCGCACGGCGCAGGCGGGAACACAAAGAGCAATAAGTCGCCCCTTGCACTTTTTCTTTCACGATCGAATACGTGTCTCTTTCGACGACGTGCAGGCGCACGCCCAGGCTTTCCACCCAAGCTTTGAAGGCGGTGGCGTCGAAGCCCGGTTGCTTTTGATCGAGAATGGCGGCTTCAATAATAAACTTACGCTCGGAACGGCGTTGAATTTCGGTGAGCAGAGCCAACAAAATACTGGAATCTTTTCCGCCGGAAACGCAGACCATGACCTTGTCGCTGTCTTCAATCATATTGAAGTCGTTCAAGGCTTGAACGATCTGCTTGCGGATCTTAACCGCTAAAGGATGGTTGAAATCTACGGGCGCTGTCATGATACAGGCGTTTTATCTGAAATCTCGATCACTTGTCGAGCTAATTTAAGGCCTGCGGAACTTAAAGCCTCTACACCACGGACATACACCTTATCGCCGATATTAAATTGCGAGCCGTAATTATCGATAAAATAAATAATTTTCACTTCGATCCAATGTTCATTGGTGTCGCTGACATAAGCCCAAGGCGCTGGAATGCCGCGGATTTCGCCGATACCAGCCACGGTGCGCTCCAGAACTTGTTTGGCCAGTTCCACGTTTTCACCGTAAGCCAGGCGGAAGATCTGACGGCGGACAATGGGATTATCCGGAGGTGAAAAATTAGAAATGGTCGCATTGGCCATAAAACGGTTGGGGAGAGTGATCAACTCATCCGAAAAGCCCACCAGTGTCGTTGAACGCCAGGTGATCTCACGCACCTGGCCCGTGGTTTTTTGCACGCCGCTGACGATTTCTAGCCAGTCACCGATTTCAAAGTTGCGATCGACTTGCAAAGAAATCCCCGCAAACAGATTTCCCAAGGTGTCCTGCAAGGCCAAACCGAGAATCACGGAAGCCGCCGCGGACGTTGCAAGCAATGGTCCCACTTCCAGCCCAAACACATGAGTGATGCCCCAGAACAAAAGAACAATAGACAGAATCAAAGAGAAAATATTCACCAGCAGCAGCGGCACCCCGTGCTTCATGGATCCTAAAAACAGATACTGCAAAACAATCAGGCGGGAGGTCTTAACAAAAACAACGTTCCCCCAGATGAAGGTCAAAAGCGCCACATAAGGTGCGATCTTGCTGAAGTTTCCCAATTGCGGTTCGGACTTTTGCAAGAAGATAAAAAGCAGAAATAAAAAGCTCAAAATTACATAATGGCGCAGCAGCACACGGAAGTGATTGCGAATGCTGCGATGGCGTTCCTCGGAAGCTTCCTTCAAAAAGAACTTATAAAAAACCCAGGTGATGGCGATCAAACAGCCCAAAAGAATGAAGGGTTCCAGCTCCAAGAATCCATAGAGTGCCTGAATTTTGATAAACTTTTCTGCCATGTGCGACTCGTCCTCTTCAAGTCTGATTATAGTGGCTATTTTTTAGTCTAGTCGAGTCTAAAATTTGTGAGGAGGGTCATCTGCCGCGGAGTTCATGCCGATAAGTTCAGCATGAAAAAACTCAGCTTGTATATCACACTAGGGACTTTAGGGATGATGATGACGGCTTGCGCCCCGCAGGGTTATGAAGCCGCTAATGATATTGCTTCGCAGACGGTGCAAGACATCGCCTGCAAGGACAAGGAACTGGAAACAAAGCTCTGGGACGGGCTGAAAAGCTACTTGATTGAGCAAAAAACAATTCCTTCCGCCGACACGATGAAGCAAGCTTTCCACGATCAGGTCGAGCGCCTGGCTGCGGAAAATCCACAGCTCACATCGCAAGACCGTGAACGTCTGAAAAAAGATCTCGACAGCCTCGTGACAACTCTTCTTGAGGAAGCTCCGCAAGGGGAGAGAGTGGAAACACCTGAACAGCTTTTGATTTTGCTTTCGGCGATGGACGTCGGTGATCGCACCACGGTTTTCCGCCGCTATATGCAAGACAAGGTGCGCGGTGATTTCTCGCGTCTGCAAAAAACAGTGCAATCGTTTGAGTTGAACTGCCCTTCTTCGGATTCTGGCAATAACTCCACGGCGGGAAATCCTCCGGCAAATACAGACACCGACAGTGGCAATAGTGGCTCGGTGCCGGTGGTACCGCAAGAGCCTAACCGTGATTATGAGTATCACAAAGCTCAGGCCCTCAGTAACGGTGTTCCGCTTTCGGCTTTCGGTGGCCGCTGGGCTTTTGCAACGGCTTATCAAAGCTGCCAAAGCGTGCAGCTGCCTTCCATGGATTCACACACTCCCGATGTGCAAGGGATCAGCATTGTCGGTAAGCACTCCGACGGTGTGGGCAGTAAGCGTATGATCGCAAGCCTTTCTAAAGTACAAAGCACGCATTACTACATTCGTGACATGAACTCTTACGGTGAAGGTTGCTTTAATGTGCGCCAAAACCCTTTGATCTACGATTACGGCGGAAAGCCCTATGCAACAACCGCCACAGATTCACCGATTGATTTATTTAAAAACAACGGTGACGGCACGAGCGTGCTTGGTATCGACTGCTCGGGTTATGTGTTCACTTCCATGGCCACAGCCGGATTGCGCTTGAAAGCGGGCCGCGCTCTCAAAGCCTCAGACTCTTGGGCGTGGGGCTCCAGTTCCTATGTGGAGCCGCAGGATAACGGTCTGACCTGCTTGAATAAAATCTCCGTCTCTCCGGCTTCAACCATGAAAGCCGGTGATATCGTGGCCGTCTACGGTCACGTGCTTTTGATCGATAAAGTGGGCACGGATCCTTTTGGTGTGGCGAGTGCGAAAACAGAAAGCGACTGTTCGAAAATCACTTCGGATCGTTTTGATTTTGTGGTCGCACAAAGTGCTCCGAGCAAAGGCGGCATTGGTATCAACTATTACCACGCCCGCGATTACTTACCGACCAGCAGCAAAATGAAAACAGGCCTTGAGAGATACGCTTACTACACGTGCATGGCGAAAGTGACAGGGAAAACCTACACTCCGAACGTGGGAACTCTCTCTGTGGTCCGCCACAAAGGCACACCGGAATGCATGGCGCCGCGAGTGAAAATGGCGCGTGAAAGCTGCATCCAGTCCTGCTCTTCGTTCCTGCGCTAAGAAAAGCGCTGACGAACTTTCAGACACAAGTGACAGAGAAGGTCCCTGCGAAAATGCGGGGACCTTTTTATTTCGAGAGGAGATCACCGTAAACCCTGCAAAAAAATAAATTCGCTTTCAGATGAGAAAAGCGTTGTTCCGTGTTATAACTTCATTCCATGAAAAACTCTCTTCTTACTTTCGCCGTATTAAGTGCCTTCTCCCTGAATGTGTTTGCGGGCTCCAAAGCCGCTAACAAGAACTACCAGTTCTGTGATGACATCACAAAAGTGGATAAGCTCCTGGATCGTTCCCGCGAGTCCGTGCAGCGTATTAAGGATGAGGGCGTCAAGATCGAACGCATTGTGGTTTCTAAAGACCGTAAAGAGATCTATCTGATTTCCGGTGAGACCATGCTGCGTGTGTTCCCGGTGGCCTTCGGTTCCAATCCGGTAGGGCACAAACAGTTTGAAGGCGACGGTAAGACACCAGAGGGTATCTATTACGTGGATTATAAAAATCCCGAGAGTGAGTACACCAAGGCTTTGCATATTTCGTATCCCAACAAAAAAGACGTGGAATTCGCTCAATCCCAAGGTAAATCCGCTGGTGGTGATATTATGATTCATGGGCTGCCTCGTGATGAGCGCAAGCGCCAACTCGTGGGTTTGATTCATCCGATGAACTGGACCCGCGGTTGTGTTGCGGTGACCAACGAGCAGATCGAAGATATCTACAGTCTGGTCCAGGAAAATACACTCGTAGAGATCTGCAAGGCGACCACGGAAGATGGTGGCGTCGAGAAAACGGATGACGGTAAAACCATTATCCGAATTCCTGGAAAATAAATTGTTCCTTCTTTAGTCCTGTCGAACAGTTAATCGTGCTCAATGAACCCGCTTTCGTTTACGATGAAAGCGGGCTTTTTTTTTGTTCCTGGCTCATTCTCGTTTTGAGACAGGCCGGGAAAACCTCCGTTTAAGTCCGGGTTCTCGTTAAGTTTTTTAAAATGTGTACCGAAAAGACTCAAAAGCAATTGAGGTCGTTATGAAATGGAATTTGAAACCAGTTTCTATGCTTAAACAACTTGCGGCGGGAGTTTCCGTCGTGACGATGTGTATTTCGCCTTTGGCGGAAGGCGCAGCGGCGGCATCGCAGAAGAAACTCATCAATCAATATCTCAAGGAAACCGGATTGACGACACGGAAAATGACTGTCGGTGAATACTGGCGCATGGTTCGTCACGTGTATCCTCCGAAGCTTCAATTGCAGATGGACGAATGGGTTCGCCTCAATCGTCTGGAAGTCATGCCGAATATCGAAGCGACAAGTTTTAAAGATGCCGATGGTAAAGAGCAAGTGCGTTTGACTCTCACGAAAGACGGTCAGTCCGCGACTTTAACCTTTACAGGTGACGAAGACAAACCTTTGAAAGTCAACGGTGTGTCTTTTTCGCGTAAAGAGCTTTTGAATTACAACAGCTTCAATGATCTAGCCGCGAAAATGGCGAAACAAGACGCCACTGTCGGTAAGGCGCTAAAAACGGGTAAACTCAAACCGGTAAGCAAAGTGTCTGTCTTGACCTGGAATGAGTATAAAAAACTCACCGTACGCCAAAGAGCGGAGTACATGGTGCGCATGCGCGCGGCTATGGAAGCGGCGGCGAAAGTTTTGGAAGTTCGTCAGAAGTACAGCGCCAATGAACCGGAAAACAAGTATGAATTCGTTTTGCAAACCTTGTTCGGGGATTACGCTTTTGCCGGTCGTCTGACGGGACAAAACTGTATCATCGCCGGTTACATCTCTAAATACGGTAAAGACGATTCCTGCGGTAGTGAAAGAAAGGGCGGTCCTCTGAACGCCGACTTGCGCGGTCAGATGGAAGCGCGCCGCGGTTCTTGCTCCGGCAATCAAGTGGCCTGCAACCCGCTCGTGTACGGTTTTAAAAACGACGGTGGTTCTTTCTGCGTTCCGCAATCCAACGTGAAGTATGCGACGGATTATTGTAACAAGCAGTCTCCTGTAGCGACACCGCAGGATAAAAAACGCATCATCGAGTCTTACTTGAAACATGCGCAAGGTCAGAATGTGGATTTGAAACTCAATGAAGAAGGTAAAATCCCTGAGGATCAAAAGAAAGACGTGGATCCGTTCCTGTCTGAACTGCGTGACATGCTCAATGAAGCCAACCAGAAATGTGAAACGGCTCCGTTGAAAGACATTAAACAAGCGCGCGAAGAACAAGACGATGCTTGCCGTAAGTTGCAAACTCGTATGATCGCCCTTGAGACGTTTGCTGTGAATCCGCAGCCGCCGGCTCCTCCCGCGGAGCTTCCGGAACCTCCGACGCAAACTTGTAATGACGAGACTCCAGGTGCCGTTCCGACAGGCTCCGGCGACAAACAAAACTGCACATGCCCTGAGGGCCAGAAAAAAGGCGAAGGTGGCATCTGCTTGATCGTGGAAACGGGCAACAACGGCGATCTTCCTGGCGGTAAAGAACCGAAGAAAGAAGACAGTTGCGGTTTCTGGTGTAAGAACAAAAACTGGATCATTCCAGTGGGTATCGGTGCGCTCGCTCTTGGTTTGTTCTGGTGGTTGACGAAGAAAGACAGTAAGGCGAAAAACACAGACCCTGTGTATGTACCGCCGGCTCCAGTTCCTGAACCAACGGCAACGACTTCACCAACAACTCCGGTTGTTGAGCCTCCGCCCGTGGCCCCTTGCCAGGCTCCGAATACGATGGTGAATGGCGTGTGCACTCCGCCGGTCATCACACCTCCACCGGTGCCGACGACGGAAGGTGGAACAACACCGGATGTTTCGGGTCGTGCGGGCGGCGTCCGCTAAGACCTGTGAAAGAAGCCAATGTATATTGATAAACACAATGACAAAGCAACTCCGCAGCGGGCTCCTCTGAAAAGAGAAGCCCCTGTGCCGTTAAGAGGACCGGTGATCCGCCGGCGTTCTCCGGGGACTCCTGCGCCTTCGAAAATCAACGAGTTGTTCAAAAGCCGCGCGCCACTGAGCTTTGATCAAAACACCGGTTTTCACGGTGGAGCTTCGCGCCGCAAGGGTTATCGTTTGGCATTGTGGTCGTGGCTAGCGTCTTTCATCGATGCTTTGATTCTTATTTCCGCAAGCTGTGTTTTTATTCTCGCTTTTTCTGTGATCGTGAAAACATCCGTGGGCGCTCTTTTAGGCAGTATGTTGCACAGTCAGCATCGCTTTCTTTTCTTTGCCGAGGTTTTTTCCATCTGCGGCTGGATCTACATGGTCACCATCCGCAGTTTTATGGGATCGACTGTCGGGGAGTGGGCCTGCGATTTGCGCTTGGGTCAACCCCACGAGCGTCTGCAATCGGGTTATATCTTGAAAGTCGCTTTGCGCAGCACTTTGATTCTTTTCACCGGCGTTCTGACTTTGCCGGTGTTGTCTTTGGTTTTAGGTCGCGATCTTGCCGGAATGATCACCGGTCTTCGTTTATTTTCTTTGAAGTAACGTCAACACTTCATAGTGCGCTGTCTGCGGAAACTGATCGACGATAACACATTCGTTCACAGTGTAACCGCAGGCCTGCAGGCGCGCGACGTCCTTCACCAGTGATTCGGGATAGCAGGACATGTAAATAAAAAACGGTGGTCTTTGTTCGGGCCTTAAACTTTCCAGAGGATCCAGAAACTGCATCAGCCCCGAGCGGGGAGGATTGGCCAGCACCCCGTCAAAAGCGGAAAAATCCTGTTTGAGTTTTTTCTGAAAGTCCCCTTGATGAATTTCCACCTTTTCACGCAAAGACTGCAGCGATGCCGGCAAATGCTCCAGCGTTTTTTGCAAACCTTGTAAAGACAAAGCATCGATTTCACAGGCCACCAGTTTTTCCGCGGCCGCCAAAGCTGGCAAGGTGAGATTGCCGATGCCAGATCCAAATTCAATCAAGCGAGCTTTTGGAAATGACGAAATCCATTTCATAATCACATCACAAATAATTTTGTTGGCACGCAGACTGGGTTGCGTAAAGCTTGCCACCTGACAGTACAAATTCACTGCGTGCTGATTCATCCATGTCTGAAACCACACGTGCAGTTCCGGATCGCGCAATTTGAATTCCTGACCGTTCCAGACCGGCACTTTGCGCCGCTGACCGATTTCAACAAAGGCTTTTTCCTGCAAGTCGCGCAGAATATTTTTTTCTTCGAGAAGTGTTTTGATATCGACGTTGGCAAAATCCAGCCACACACCTTTTTGCCCTTGTGGGCCCACGCGCAAACGGACGGAGCCTTTTTTAAAAGGCCACTGAATCCGGCGAAAGTCCTCAAGCCACGCCTGCAATTCGGGAGAAAGCTGAGCACAGGATTTGAGGTCCACGATTTCCCGGCGCTCTTTATGATAAAGACCAAGGCGGCCGTCTTCGAGGCTGTAATCCAAACGGTCGCGCAAGTGGGCGGGCCCGGCGGAAAGAGTTTGGATGTCTCCCCCAAAGCTGATGTTCGAACCCCTAAACAGTTCTAAGAGTTGCGCTTTCTTGCCTTCGAGTTGGTCGCCGTAAGCCGTTCCCAGGAATTGACATCCTGAGCAATCGCTCTGATAGGGACAAAGCACTCGGGCGTCCCTGTCATGATTTTCAATTTGTGAGCGAAAGTTCATTGATTGCTTGCTCCCCTGGACCGGCTGTTATATTGCTTGGGTCTACTTTAACAATCATTTGGGGGAATGATGAGAATTTTATTTCCAGCCGTCTTGTTGTTTTTCGCAGCTTCTGTTTCTGGAGCGGCTAATAATCCCTGGATGCGCGTTTGCCGTATCGATGAAGGCCAATTTCAAGCCTTGAAAGCCGGTGGCGAAGAAGTTTCCGTGTGCTTTTTTGGTGAGGCCGGCATCGGAGCTGAGGCTTTCTTCCTTTTTAAAACCAACTCCGGTTCTACGGAAGCTGTTCAGGCTTATAAAAACCGCAATTCCTCTTCACCTCGCGGTGGTGTTTGCGGCGCTTTTGATGCCGAACCCGTGCAAGCCAAAGACAGCCAAGGGCAGGTTTACAACCTTTGCCGTTTCAGCGACCAATCTTTGATTGAAGAGACGACTTTGTGGCTCGGCCCTGGCTCCGCAGTGAGCGAAGGTTTGGACCGTGCTCTTTCTAAGACCTATTAATTTTTCGCTTTTTCTTCAGGGCGCAAGGAGTAAATGCACGAACTTGCGTCCTTCACAACCCCATCTTCCGCGTGCAGATCTTTGTGCGTGAACCCTAAAGTCACATGAGGATAAAAGGCTTCCGGATTGAAATCTTCGGCTTTACCTCCCTTGGAGGTGTAAAGCATTTGAATGGCTTTGCGGATTTGGAAAAGACGGTCTGATTCCACCACGGCGTAATAAGTGGACTGATCCTTCACGGACCCTTTGCCAACACAGAGAAGCTTATAAGGGCTTTTTTGCAGACCCATCTCAGCGGCCAGGGCGTCGATCTCTTTCATGGAAAGTTTTTTGTGGATCTTCTTATATTCCGGTGGAGTGACGATGGTGATGTGCGCTTCACCCCGGTGCTGCAACGAAACGTGTTGGGACTGCTCAACCTCATGACGAAGCTTTTCAAACGGTGCGTAAGGAAGCTCCATCGCCAGATACGATTTATTTTCTTTTTTTGAATCCACAGAAGCAATGGTGCGCCCGGTTTTCTTTAATTCTTCCGGAGAATAAGAAAGGGAAGACAGAGCATAGGGAGATTTGCTTGCACAGGCGGTCAGTGAAAGTGAAATGAGAACCCAGTGAAACGTGCGCATCATAAGTTTCTTTTCCTTTGCGTTGAGTTTGACTTGGGAAAGCCCTCCTTTTAGGCTACACGCACTATGAAAAAAGTGAAAGTTCTTCTTACAAGTGCCTGCATTTTCTCCGTTATCTCCTGCCAGTTTAAAGAGACTAAACAAGGAAAATCTCCCTCTGAGACCGCGCCTTCCGGGTCTTTCGTGAATGAACAGCATCCGCTGATGAGCGAAAGCCGCCAGATCACTTTCGTTGGTCCAAAGTCCGGAGAGGGGTATTTCAGTCCCGATGGCAAAAAGATGATCTTTCAAAGTGAAAGAGAGCCCGGCAATCCGTTTTATCAAATGTACGTTCTCGATTTGCAAAGTGGTGCAGTGACACGCGTTTCTCCGGGAAGCGGCAAGACCACGTGCGGCTGGATTCATCCTTCCATGAAAAAGGTGCTTTATTCTTCCACGCACCTGGATCCGCTCACGAAAAAGAAAACCCAGGATGAGTATGAGAATCGCAAGAAAGCCGTGAAGGCTCGCTACTCTTGGAGTTTTGATGAAAACTACGACATCTTCAGCTCGGACCTGCAAGGCAAGAACATCCAGCGTTTGACTAAAGAAAAAGGCTACGACGCTGAAGGATCTTACTCCCCCGACGGTCAGTGGATCGCATTTGCTTCCAACCGCGCCGGCTACACAGAAAAGCTTGAAGGGGAGGATAAAAAACTTTTTGAGCAAGACCCTTCTTACATGATGGACATCTACATCATGAAAGCCGACGGCTCCCAGGTAAAACGCCTGACCACGAGCAAAGGTTATGACGGCGGTCCGTTCTTCAGTGCTGACGGTAAAAAAATCACATGGCGCCGTTTTTCACCCAATGGCTCCACCGCCGAAATTTTCACAATGAATGTTGATGGATCCGAGCAAAAACAGATCACCAACTTGAAGTCCATGTCCTGGGCGCCGTTCTTTCATCCGTCCGGTGATTACATTATTTTCGGGTCCAGTGTTTTGGGTTATTCCAACTTTGAACTCTTTATTGTGGATGCGGAAGGTAAGAAAGCTCCCGTGCGTGTGACCTTCGATGAAGGTTTCGACGGTCTTCCGGTTTTCACTCCCGATGGCAATCACTTGTCCTGGACTCATCGAAACGAAAAAGGTGACTCGCAGATCATGATCGCCAATTGGGACGACACCTTAGCAAGAAAACTTCTTGGACTGCCTGCGCAGGATCCGGCAGCGGGCTCCTTGGCTCCGCAAGTTCAAGTCGAGGACGTCAAGAAATGGGTTTACTATTTGGCCTCTCCGGAATTCCAAGGCCGCGGCACGGGAACAGGCGAAGAAAAGGTTTACACTGAAAAGTTCGTGCAGCTCTTTAAGTCCTGGGGACTTGAAGGTGCCGGCGCTAATGGTTCGTTCTTTGATACTTTTGAATTTACTTCCGGTGTCAGTCTAGGATCTCAAAACTCACTTGAGGTTGTGGGTTCATATCAAAAGAAGTACGAAGTTTCTAAAGACTACGAACCGATTTCCTTCTCTAAAACCGGAGACTTCCGTGAAGCACCGATCGTTTTTGCGGGCTATGGTATTAAGGCTCCGGCCAGCGACAAGGAAGCGGAATACAATTCCTACAAAGGTCTGGATGTGAAGGGGAAATGGGTGCTGGTGCTCAATGACCTCCCCATGGATGTGTCACCTCAGCGCCGTCACTATTTGAATCTCTACTCCCGTTTGCAACACAAGGTCACAGTGGCCAAAAACGAAGGCGCCGTGGGAATTCTTGTCGCTAACGGCATTGAAAGCGGTCTGCCTGAAAACTTCGGCAAGATTAAGTTTGAAGGATCTTTGTCTGAAGGCACGCTGGCGGTCTTAAGACTTTCCACGGCGGCAGCCACGGATCTTTTAAAGTATGCAGGTCAGGATCTGGCCGCTTTACAAGCACGTCTTGATAAAGGCGAAGTACTTGAGGGTGTGGCGATTCCATCGGCGTACCTCAAAGCCAGGATTGATCTGCAATTCCAAAAATCCCGCGGCGTGAATGTCGTCGCAAAGCTTGCCGTTAAGGGGGCCACTTCCGCTGTGATGATTGGCGCCCATGGTGATCACCTTGGGCACGGCCAGTTCGGCAGTTCCTTAGCGCGTGGATCTGAAATTGGCGGAGTTCACTATGGAGCCGATGACAATGCCTCGGGGGTGTCCGGTGTGATGGAGCTCGCTCACTACTATGCGGATCTAAAGAAGACAGCGCCGCACCGTTTGCAAAAGAATATATACTTTGCGATCTGGTCCGGGGAGGAGCTGGGAAATCTAGGTTCTTCTCATTTCACCAAGAATATGGCGAAACATAATATCTCTGCTTACATAAACATGGATATGATCGGCCGCTTTAAAGACAAAGTCTTTGTGCAAGGTTTGGGCTCCGGCGACAACTGGACCCGTTATGCTGAAGAAGTCGGCGTGCGTACGGCTGTGCCCATGGTGGTTCAAGAAGACCCTTATTTACCGACCGACTCTTTGTCGTTCTATATGGCGGGAGTTCCGACGGCGAATTTCTTCACCGGTTCTCATGCGGAATACCACTCGCCTCGTGATGTGGCGGATCTTGTGAACTTTGCCGGTGTTGTGCAAGTTTTAAAGGCGGTGCAAGGGCTGACCGATCTTTTGGTGGATTCCAAAGTACCGATGGTGAAATACGTGAAGGTGGCCAGCGGCCAGAACAGACTCGAGGGCCGTACGTTCCGCGTTTATCTGGGCACCATCCCGGACTACACCCAGGAAGGCGTTAAAGGAGTGCGCGTGACGGGTGCCTCCAAGGACAGTCCTGCGGCGGCAGCTGGTATTAAAGAGAAAGATGTGATCGTGGAATTCGACGGCACAAAAATCGAAAATCTGTACGATTACGTTTACACGCTTCAGTCCGTGAAGCCGAACAAAGAAACCATTATGAAAGTCCTTCGCGACGGCAAAGTGATAGATCTGAAAATCACACCAAGACTGAAAGAATAAAAACGAAAAGCCTCTCGGGAAGAGAGGCTTTTTTAATTCTAGAGCTAAAGCCCTTTTTGCAAATCTGAAAAGCAGTGCATTAACAAGATCCTGACGAAAACTGGACTCGATCCTCTTTAACCCTTTGTGATTTTATATGTGTCTGTGTTCTGAAGAGGGGCTCCATGTCTTCATTTGTCCAAGAGTTCAAAAGATACCAACGCCAGGAAAGATTTCTAACAGCCGCCATCGTGATGGTCTCGATGTTGGGTCCGGTTCTTTTAACTCTCATGCTGGATCACAGGATCCACTGGGCTTTTCTTGCCGTGGTTGGCGTCGTGGTGATCGCCGCGGCTTTATGGCTGCATGTTTTGCGCAACCGGGTTTCTGAAAAGTTGCTGAGCAAATACGAAAACCTCGACATCGGTTATGTTCTTGCGAAAAAGACGGCGCCGAAAAATCCGCGCCGGTTCGTGATAACGAACAGAGGCTTTAATCACTACTATCTGAAGTGCTTAAACACCGGTGAACAGATGCTCGTGTCCAAGCACAGGATCAAAGAAGATTTCGATATTGCAAATTGATTTTTCATACTCCCGCGCCCACGCTTTTTCGTAAGAGGGGGAGGGAGTATGAAGACCGTATCTTTGATTTTACTCCTTTTATGCGTTTCCGTCGCCGCGAAGGGTTCTCCTGAGCAGGAAGAAATCGAAATAGAAAGCAGAAACTACAGCTGTGACACCGAAACGCTGAAAGGGATCACGTTCAGTTACTGTTTGCGCAATCAAGAGGCTACAAACAATGACGATATTGTCTATTTTTTCCATGGCCTGAACGGCAGTGAGAAAACCTGGTTCCGGCAGATTTTCGGTACCTGGATTATTCAAAAGTGGTGGTATCTCAAGGGATATAAACCGCGTGTGGTCGGGGTCTCTTTCGGACGGCAGTGGCTGCTGGTGAATAATAAAAAGTTTCCGCTGCTCCCGTTTTTTACTAAAGAGATCATGCCCTATCTTGAAAAAAGAATGGGCGGTTTGCGCAAAGGCCGCCGGCACATCATCGGTCAATCCATGGGCGGTTATAACGGGGCCGTGATCGCTTTAAAAAATCCCGGGATGTTCTCGCGTGTGGCTCTTTTATGTCCCGCCATCACCACGGTGGGACCTTACGCGGATGCGCAGGATATCGACAACTACGTGTATCGCACTCACGCTTCCCCGCGACTGGTTCGCAAAATGCTCAACATCTCCCGCTCGGTTTTTGTAAATCAACAAGACTGGGTGAATCATGATCCGATTCATTTGTTAAAGAACTATCATTCGCCGAAAAAATCCAAATTCTACCTGTCAATTGGAATGTTTGACGGATATGGGTTCCAGGAAGGGGCGGAAACGTTTTATCGTCTGGCGAATAAGAACGCCTTTTTATCGAGGTGGGTGCCCGTGCCTGGCGGTCACTGCAGCTTCAGCCGCCGAGCCACAGCCTATTTCATTATGGGAGAATGACGTTTATGGACGACATCGAGTCTTACAAATATGACGAACATAAAGACAAAGGAGCGGGTATCGACCAGGATGCTTACCGTGAAGAGATACGCCTTCTCGTCGAGCATATTGTAAAACTCCTCGTCGATCAGCCGGAAACTGTGACAGTCAGCACATACGTCGGTCCGAAAACCACCGTCTATCGCGTGAATTGCGCCAAAGAAAATTTGGGGCAAGTCATCGGCACACAAGGTAAGACGATCATGGGGCTGCGGGCGGTGGTGCATGCGATGACCGCGCGCACCGGCATCCGTTCGATCGTGGAAATCCCTGTTTAAAAGGAAACGTTCTAATTCAGTAATTTGCGGAATAAAAAAGGGGAGTGATAACCTCCCCTTCAAGAAGAACCATCATTTTGAACAAGGGGATTTTTTTATGAGAATTTTTGTTCCTGCTTTGATGATTGCCGCCGCTCTTCTTCCCGCCTGCTCTGACAGTGGTAGCAATAACAGCACTCCCGGCGGATTTATCCGCGAGTTTGATCCAACCCAAAAACCTGCTGACGCTGTTCCGGCTGAGTATGCGCAACAAGTACTCCAGTCTTTGCGTCAGATGCGCCAGTATCTGCCTGCTGAGCCCGCGATCTTTAATTCTGTGATTACTGCCGGCGACGTGAAAGCGATCACGGATGAAAGCCCTGAGCGCAAGCAGGCCTTGCAAAAATTAAGTCTTGAAGGTCGCCGTCTGCTGGATGATATCAAAAGTCAGTGCGCGATTAAGGATGCAACTAAAACCGATACCGGTGAAGTCCGCCAAGGTGGAGAAACCGTGCGCGCGCTGGCTGCTTCCATCGAAGGCGATTCTTGTTTGTACACTCTGAAACGCAATGAAACAGCGTCATTGACCTACGATCAAATTCAATCCGACAAAGACGCTGAATCCGCCGCTATCACCGCGCGTATCAACACCAAGTCAGAAGTCGCTCACGAAGTGAAAGACTTCCGCACGATGGCTTTGTCAGGTATATCCGGATTTTCCGCGGTGGTTGAAAACGCAGGTCAAATCCAAGTCACTAAAAAGCGCAACGTCGTCACACAAAATCTGCGCTTGGCGGGAACAGGCCGCGCGTCTTTGCATCTTGCCAATGGTGATGTGATTGCAGGTCCGGTAAAAACCGAAGTCTCCGGCACAGAAAAAAGCGTGGATGTGCGCATTCTGTTCGAGGGCCGTGCACCGAACGGAGCTTTGCGCTTAGTGATCTTGCAGAAAACCGGCCAAGAAGCGCAAGCATTCTTAAACGGTGAAAAGATCGACACGCAAGTTTGGAAAGAACTCGGTTTGGAATTGCCCATTCCGCTGCCTATTTTAAACTAAAAAATCTCGTGGAAATTCATGGGTAAAAGGGGAGGAAAATCCCCTTTTACCATTTCGTTTTCATTTAAAGTTCAAGTTCCTTTCACTTGCACCTGTTCCGGACCGTTTGCTTGTCACCGTCTTGCGGGAATTTTAAAAATAATCCCGCATGCGCAGTCCTGAGTTTGAAGTCTATAATCACAAAAACGGTTGTTACTATTCGTTTGTGCGCCTGTCTTTTGAACGGGATTTCGCGCTTTATTCCCGTTGGATGAATCAATCTTATGTTGCAGCTTGGTGGGGTCTCAATAAATCCCGCGAGGAGCAAGCACAAAAACTTCTTTCTGAACTCGAAGATCCACACCAAACACTTTATATCGGCTGCATTGATGGTGTGCCGGTGAGTTATTGGGAGCGCTACTGGCTTAAAGAAGACATCTTAAGCCGTTACACATCCACGGAAACCTACGATCAGGGACTTCATTTCCTCATTGGCGAGTCCGAGTACCTGGGTCGTACTCACACGTCGGCTTCGATTGCGGCCTTTACGAAATTGATCTTTCAAGATTCGCGCACACAAAATGTTATCGGTGAGCCGGACGTGCGCAATGTGAAAGTCCTGCGCTACGCTCAGGATAATTGCTTTATTCAGCGTGAAATCGTGGATCTTCCTGAGCGCCGTTCCGCCATTATGGTCTGCTCTCGTGAGGCTTTTTTCACGAAATTCTCCCGCAAAACCGGCGAACTCTACCGAACAGAAGCGGCCTTTGCGCCAGCCTCGACCTTTCTAACGGCCCCATAACGGTGGACCGTGCGCGCGAGGACTGCTAGAATGGCGCCATGAAATACGATCTTTTCCTTTTTGATCTTGACGACACTCTCTTGGATTTTAAAGAATCGGAGCGGCTGTCTTTTTTCTCGATGATGCAAAGTTTCGGTCTTAAAGGAGATCTGGAGCCTTATTTCACACAATATCAGTCAGAAAACCGCGCGCTGTGGAAGCTTTTTGAAGAAGGTAAAACCAGCAAAGAGCATCTTAAAGTAGAACGCTTCCGCCGCGTTTTTCAAACCCATAAACTGGATGTCGACCCTGAAGCCGCAAGCACCCGTTATTTGGATATGCTGCCGCAAACCGTGGTCTTGATGGATCATGCGGTGGAATTATGCGATTGGCTCAGTCAGCGCGGTGAAATCGGTATCATCACAAATGGCATTCAAACGGTGCAGTCACAAAGAATTCAAAACTCGAAGCTGGCTCCTTACATCAGTTTTGTGAGTGTTTCCGAAGCGTGCGGGCATGCCAAACCTGACGTGCGCTTCTTTGAATACAGCGCTAAAATGGCGCGCAAATTTTCCAAGGCATCGTCTTTAGTGATTGGGGATCGTATCGAAACAGACATTCTTGGAGCGCGCAATTTCGGGGTGGATAGCTGTTGGTTTAATCCCGCGAAAACGCCGCAAGATCCGGAAGTCGCTCCGACATACGAAGTTCATCATCTCTCTGAAATTCAAAATCTTGTGAAAAAATAAAAGCGGGATTTTTCGTCCCGCTCTTTTTATTATTTATAATACAGTTTCAGCTCCACACGGCGATTGGTAAGCCGGCCTTTTTCCGTGGTGTTGCTTGCAATCGGTTGCGATTCGCCGTATCCCACAGCCTCGACTTGCTCTGGACTTAAATGGAATTTATCTCGCAGGATTTGCGCCACGGTTTCGGCGCGTTGCTGGCTCAGTTCCTGGTTGTATTCATCCGATCCGATGCTGTCAGTGTGACCAATGACGATGATTTTCTTGATTTGAACCTGTGACATATTGGCCAAGTTCTTTTCCAATTCTTTTTGAGAAGCCTTGGTCAGCTTGCTGGTGTTAAAGACGAAATTCAAATTCTTTAAAAGCAAAGCTTTCGAAGGTTTCGGGATCGGCAGAACGTGCACCAGAACCTTGCCTTGACGGCCTTGTTCGTCTTTCACAGTGATCTCCGCATCACCCGGATTCATCGGCGCTTTATAAATCAACGTACGGCTGGAAATACTTCCAAAATAAGCCGGATATACGTCCGCTGTGTAAGGTGCTGTTCCGCCTTCAGCTGTGATGCGTGCCACGCCACCGGTGTAAACATTCACTTCAGAAGGGGAGACCACAAGGGGAGCCGCGGCCTCCGCCGGAGCGGATTCAATATGAATTGGAACCGTGACGGTCGTGCCTTCAGCATCTTTAACGATCAACTCATCGTCCCCAGTTTGTTCCGAGGCGATGTATTCCATGGTTTCTTCATTGAAGATTCCAAGACCTTGCTCAAGCTCATAAGAATAAGGTGCTACGCCACCGCTGACCGTGATTTTCTGTTTTTCATTCTGACGTAAGCCGATTTCGTAAGGATGAACGGTGAGAGGTGATTTTTCATCAGCCACAAGAGGTGTGGATGAATTCTCTTTGGCTTTTCTTTCTGATCCAAAAGTAAAAAAGTGATTGAGGCCCACATAGACGCGATAATCAGGAGCAAGACCTTTTGGCATCACCTCGGCCGTCGCACCGAAATGCCCCCAGAGATTTCTCGCCAAACGATACTTTCCGCCCAGGAGCGCTTCCAAAGAGCTGATATATTTTTGGTCCGGATGATCGTCTTTTTTCAGACCATAAGATCCAAAAAGTTCCGCATGAAAACGCCATTTCTTAGAAAGCCCTGTAACATAACCTGCAGAAGCTATCAGTTGATCACTCACGGGCAAAAAATAATCTGTGGCGGCTGGATCTCCCGGAGTTCTTTTACGGTAACCAAGGTTGAAACCATAACCGCTGTCACGGTCACGGCGGTCCCAAATAAACTCAATATTCCAAATCGGCGCCGGCGAATTGCCGATATAGGGATTATCTTGTGAGCTGGTCAAATCGACGGAGCCTGCCACTGCAAAACCACCGGTTTTTTCCTGCGAGATATTGTATTTCGCACCCAAGCGGTGACCGTTGATACCTTCAGAGATAAAATTTTGCTGAGCTTGTCCTGAATCCGGCTCTTGACTGAAATAACCAGGCAAAGAATAGGTGAGTTCGAAATTCTGTGTGACTCCCCATGCGAAAATAACGTCGAAGGTGTAAGCCTTGTCTTTGTAGTCGACGAACTCTTTTTGCGTGAGGTTGTTATAAACACTCAGTTCATTGCGCACGTAAGCCGCAAAAAAACCGATGTTAAAATAATTCTTTTCCAGCGTTTGTGAGGAATGGATGTTTTGAAAAATCAAAGAATCCGGATTCGGCGCGAAGGTTTGCATATTACCAAGAACATTGGCCTGCGCCTGCAAAGTCAGAATTTGAATTAAAACGAAAATCCCCAGGACTGCTAATCTCAAAGCTGTTTTCATAAACTTATGGTAAGTGCCGGAACACGCTTTTGCCTAGGAAAAACAGCAAAAAGCGGGTGTTAAGCCCCGCCTTTTTACATTTATCTTGTGAGAGCGTAAATAAAACCCGCAACCCAGAGTGCCTTTAAAGCCCAGGAAACGGCGAGGGTGAATTTTCTTAGTGTCGCACCCTGACCTTGCGCTTGAAGAAACGTGTCCACGTAAGCCACTAGCAACAGTAAATACGCAAAATCCTTCGCCCGCACCGGAGCCAGAGAATGAATCACAATCGAAACCACAAAAATCCATGACGGAAGAACCACTTTATTTGTCACAACTTTTTCCATAATTAATTCCCTTGCCAGCCACGAGGACCATTATTCACGACAACATCGATTTTTTTCTGTCTGACCTCAGCGATATTCAAAGGCACTGTCGGTCGATCCACTTCATTCATGGGCACAACGATTTTCTTTTTGTCTTTTTCATCTTTATTACATTCAGGTCTGGTTGAGCAAGATGCCGCGCCGAAAGCTCCACCAACAATCGCGCCGCCAGCCGCAGCTCCGGCCGAAACGGCGGGACCTCCGCCCATACCAACCGCTCCACCAATGGCTGCGCCTTTAGAGGCACCATCGAGCACATCGCGGATGCATGAACCCATGCACTCGTTGGAGGAATTAGCGACAATATCGATATTTTTTCGTGGGTTGAATTTAGGTTTGGGTGCGGACTCCTGAGTTCCGAGGTGTCAGCATAAGCCAGATTGAGGGTTAAAAAACTGATGATGATGAAGATAAATGCTTTCATAAAGCCTCCTTTAAGGTTTTGGATGAGGCTTCCTAAAGCAAAAGAAGGCACCAGGGTTTGAGGCTTTAAATCAAATATAACGAATCTGGCGAGCTTAGATTCTATAAAATAAGATTAAAAGGCCCCTGATCTCAGATCAAAGACGGACTTCGGACGCTGCAGGGGCTTGGATAGGCACTATTCTGATAAGTTATATTATGTAACATTAGGTGTGGGCTGTTTTTGAGTACAGGCCTGCAACGTCACGTTGCGCTGTATTTTATGGCCGGTTTTTTAAACTGAAAATCTATGAGTAAAACCTATTTCTATTACCGCGTTTGGCGCTGGCATTTTTATGCCGGCCTTTTCGTCATTCCCGTGATGATGACTTTGGCAATAACCGGAATGATTTATCTTTTTAAGCCTCAGTTAGATCCAATTATTTATAAAGATCTGTTGCGAGTTACACCTGCGACAAAAGCAATTGCTGATTCCGATATCATTGCTCACGCGAAAAAAGCTTATCCCGAAGCTTCGGTTGAATATTATATTCCCGCGGATTCCGCGGAATCTACCGCCATGGTGGGTTTTAACGATCAGATTCAAGGAAAATTTGACGTCTTCGTTAATCCTTACACCGGCGAGGTTTTAGGAAAACGCGATCAGGAAACTTATTATCAGAATGTCGTTAAGAAAATTCACGGCGAATTATTATTAGGCTCAAAAGGCGATTTGATCGTAGAACTGGTTGCTTGCTGGGGACTCATTTTAATTCTAACAGGTTTATATCTCTGGTGGCCTCGCGATAGGAAAATTTATGGCGTGTGGCTGGTGCGTCTGCGTGAAGGAAAAAGAACCTTCTGGCGCGACTTACATGCAGTCACTGGGATTTACAGTTCAATTTTTATCTGTTTTTTAATTCTTACCGGTCTGCCGTGGTCTGGTTTTTGGGGTGATCGTATCGCTAAGGTATGGAGTCGATTTCCCGCTGAGCAATACGTAAATGTACCGCAATCAAGTTTTTTAGCGAAAGAATTAAACCAGGGGGAACAAATTGTTCCTTGGGCGGTAGAAAATTCCAAACTCCCCGTTTCTGAAAAAGGTCAAAAGCAAATCAGCATTGATGCGATCACGTTAATTGCACGCGAAAAACAAGCTCCGTCAGGCTATAAAATTGCTTACCCCAAAGGAGAAACCGGCGTATTTACCATTTCCGCGTTTCCTGGTGATCCGAAACAAGAAATCACTGTTCATATCGATCAATACAGCGGAAAAGTTTTATCTGATATAAATTACTCGCACTATAATCCTTTTGCCAAAGCGGTGGAATACGGCATTGCTTTACACCAAGGACAGTACTTCGGTTGGCTGAACCAGCTGATAGCTTTCATGACCTGCTTAGCTTTAATTGCAATATGTATCAGTGGCGCGATCATGTGGTGGAAGCGAAAACCCGCCAAGGGCTGGGGAGTTCCTCCGGAAGTGGCTCGCGACAAGAAAAGCCCGCTCGCCGCGTGGGTTATCTTAGGCGTTTTCGCTATTGCGTTTCCTCTGGTCGGAATATCTTTGATGGGCGTGTTTGCCGCTGAATTTGTTTTTAAATCAGTTTCTGGATAAAAAAGGGTGGCTTACGCCACCCGTTTTCATTTTAGAAAATCTTAGAGCAACTCATGGCTTTGAGATTCACCTGAGTCATTTGCTTTAAGAACTCATGACCCTCGCGATTGTAGCGGTCCTTGAGTTTTTCATTGTTACCATCCGTTGCCATGGACCATTTGGTGAAATCAATGCCGGTCTTTTCAGAAACATCTCGCAAGAACATCTCGTAACTATAGTCCTTGGTGAAAGATCCTTCGTGATATTTCACGACCTCATCCGGGAACACAATCAGCGGAGCCAAAAGTTCGATTTCATTACCGTACATGGACGGAATGTTCGGAATCATACGGCGCGAATCCATTTTAACCACGAGCAAACCACCGTATGGAACTGACACAGTTTCACCTTTGATTTGCTTATTGATGTTCTGACCCATGAAGCCGGAAGCCACACGTGGATCATAAGTGAACGAAATAAAACTGGAAGCTACTGGATTTCGTGCGTGCGCTGTCATTTGGTCCGTGATTTTCACAGAACGCACATTCTCCCCGTGTCCTTTAAATCCCACGTCGCCGTTTTTCTCACGGTTGGTAGATAAAGAACGCAAGCGGCGCGTGTAGCTGCCTTGGTTTTTAGTCAGAACAGTCGACATAAAGCCGTAAATCTCACCGTGAGCGGTTTGTTTTCTTTGGATTTTATCGGTGTCGTATTTCAAACCGCGGAATGCCACCGTGGTTTTCTCAGCACTGGGATTTTCAATAGCTTCAAGCCAGATTTTCCACGTATTAGCCTCGACTGGTTCCATCACAGCCCACGGCAAGTAAGCTTCCAAAACCTTACGCACGCCTTTACGGTCGTTTTTCAGGATCAAATCATCGAGTTTGTCCTGCATAGCTTCCATCTTATCCAAAGTTCCTGTTTCCGCTTTCCACTTATCAAGAGCTTTTTGCTGCTTTTTCATGTGTTGCGCGGCTTCCGTTTCCAGCTGTGGAATCTGCGATTCCATTTCAGCACGAATATCGTTGATGATATTGGAGCTTAATTCCATCTTTTGCAGGTAATAAGGCGACATCTGCAGATTGCCAAGAAGCTTTGCCTGCAAAGACACCCAACGGGCCTTGGCCGTCGGACTGCCTTCACGCACGTTCGTTAAAAGCTCCGCAATCGCATGCGGAGATTCGATTTCAGTTCGCACATCCTGATTAAGAACGCCTTGAAAAACCTTGGAAGAACCACCAAAAAAGTTTTTCGCCGAAGTCAGCATCGAAACCAAAGCCAAATCTTTCACTAAAAGAGCGGGATTTTTTGCTGCCACATCATCGTAACGGAAAATAAAGCGCAAACCTTTTTCATTATATTCAGGAATGATTTCCGTGTGAGTTTCCGTCGCCACAGAAGCCACTTTTTCAGCCACAGATTCGGAGTTCTTGCGCAGATCTGTCGCGTAGTAAGAACCGCTGGCCCTGGTTTCCGCCATGACTCTTTCGATAAAATCCGCCTCAATACTAAACGGAGCGTCGGCTTGGGACGGAGCCTGGCCCACACCCTGGGTTGGTGCTTTGGTGGATTTCGCATTGAGAACCTGAGACGCCGCGGAAATGATTTTATCAAACAATCCCGCGTGCGCTGGTGCCGACTGCATCGTCACTGCTAAAACCACCGCCAAGCAAGGAAGAGTTCTTCTTACAAAAGGACGGCTTCGCATCTCATACCTCCCGCAGACTCGGTGATTTCACGGAAACGAACACCACCGTTTTTATCGATTTCTTTGGTTAAACCTAATTTCTTAAGAATTTTATTTTCATAGTGTTCCGCCAAAACACGTTTTGAACGTGAATTAAAGAACACGGCTTGACGGGTTTTTTCCGCATCGAAATTCACCATTTCAATTTGCAGCTCAGCACCCATCGTGGATTGAATTTTCGCCAACTCCGCGGAGTAAACTTTTTGCGCATCGGCCGCTGACATATTGCCGGCCATAAGCTGCAGTTTCAGGGCTTTTTTAGGATTCCAGGTTCCATTCAAAAGCTCTTCGCCGCCAACCACGGCAAAGCTCACACCGGAAATCTTTTTCGAGATCAGCTCCAAAGCGCCAGAGTATTTTTCAAGCTTATCCATCAAAAGCTGACGATCAAAGGAAGGTTCTGCTTTAATCAACGCTTCCAATTGCTCAGGCGTGGAAAGACCTTTGCGCAGAGCCAATTGAGTCAGTTGCAGTTTCGATGTGACATCGCGAGAAGGTCTTAGCGAATCAATTTTATGATACATAGCCTTCACGGTTGATTCCGCGGAAATCATTTCGAAGTTTGAAACTGGTGCCTTGATGCCATTGTTTACAAAAAGGCTCTCTAAAAGCTTTAACTGCCCGTTCTTACGTTTTCCGGAATCCGCCGCGGCTACCGCCAAGGTCTCATGTTCAGAGCCTACAACGTCAGAGATCAGCAAATACGGCTGGAAGCTGACTTTCGGACCCAAGTTTTCCTTAAGATAGCCGGTCTCAAGCTCGACCACATCGATTTTAGTATTCCAGTTGTCGAACCATTTTTTAGTTTCATCAAACGGAGACGTCACTTGTCCCAGGGTCTGGCCAGTTTTTACAAAGTCCGTTCCATAAGAAGGTTTTTCCAGCTCGAGAAGCTTGCCATCTTGAGTGTAAGTTTTCGCCGGAGCAACCACATCCCCGACCTTCAAACCTTTACCGATCAAACCGCCGGCAGTTCCGATATAGACCACTTTATCATGACCGGAGTTTTTAATCGCACGCGCCACCGGAACGACTTCGTCGCCCCACATATTGGAGATAAATCTCCAGCGCACGATACGGCCGTCTTTCGTTTCCAAAAGCACGTCGGAAACATCATGACTGGGTTGCTCGGAATTGAAAATCTCATAGCTTGCCGCCATGGGATTGGTCATCTTTTCAAATTCGGTTTTTACAACAGAGGCTTTGGTTGTTACGGAAAAATAAGTTCCGGTTTCAGCCACGGCCTTAGAAAGTTTTTGGATTTGGGATTTTTCAGGACCCACGGTCGCTTTAATATCCGGCTGAACTTGAGCCATCATTCCAGCCATGGCGATCACATTGGCAATCGCGGATTTCTGACCGATCACAACCATGTCCGCTTTTGGCAAAGTTTTAAAGAGATCCAAAAGACGCTGTTCTTGCTGTCTATGAACCGCGTTGGCGTTGCCATACACACGCACAAAATCGTTTTTCAAAGGCACTTTGTTTTCGTATTTCAAAATACGCAGTTGCGCGATCAAGTGTTTCACACGGTCATCGCCGGAAATGCGTGTAAAGGCGTAGGAATATTCTTTCGCACGAGGATCATAGACGAGATAAATCTTGTTGTAGTTGGCGGAACGGGTTTTTACCTCCGCAACGACCTCGCGTTCTTCCTGAGAAACTCTCTGACGGAAGTCGCGTTCAGTCCCCATATGGAATTCAATCGCTTTGTGGGTTAAAGCCGCATCCCAGAAAAGAGCGCGCGTGGTTTTTTCAGAAATATATCTTTCCGCATCCAAAAGAATGCTTTTGCCGTCGACTTTTGGAATGGAGCGCTTGTTGTAAGTGATAGGCTCTGTATTCAATGCGGAAACAGAGGCTTCACGCTTTAAAGTGATAGGATCGGCCTTAAAGCCTTCCATCAATTTTTTACGGAAGAAGTTATAATTCCACTCGATATCTTTCAAAGTTAGATGCTTAAATTCTGGAAACTTCTTATGTAACATCGACAAGATAAGTTCATTCCACTTGTCGGGATTGTTGAGATCTTGAAAACGGAATTGTTCTTTAGCGTAGTCTTCGGGCTCGATACGGCGAATTGCTTCCGCCGCGAGTTTTTGATCGTGATCCATCAAATAGTCCGCCAGACCGTCAGAATAAAAATCCAAACGATCTACAGCCAAAAGATAATCCAAACGGCTCAATTGATTTTTATGTTCCGCCGTAAGTTCCGCGCGCGCCGGGATGCCTCCCCCACCGCTTGCGATTAAAAATGCCAGGACCAGTACGTAAAGCTTACGCATAGAAAACACCTCATAGGAGTGCTATGCAAACGCTGTGTCCGTATTAAAGCCTGAATTTAACTGAGGATTCTCAACATGAGAAAAGGGGTGGATTCATGAATTGTCACCGCCCTGTCAAGCGCGGCGACGTCTCAAAACGAGAACAGCGGGTTTTACTCCGCTGTCCATTCTTTAAAGCCTAACTTTAAAGCGGCTTCGAGATCTTTGCGATCGATCTCGTAAACGTTGCTATTGCCCGTCGGAGATCCGCACACCTGGATGCGCATCAAACCGTCATTTTTATTCACGGCCGAGTACACCTGAATGTTCTTCAGTTCCTTTTGCATTTCGCCCACAGGAATGGCTTTGCCTTGACCGCATTGCAAAGAACCATCGGGTTTATATACTTTCACTCGGTCGGTGGCTGCTGACTTTGTCACAGGAACCTCGCTGGCTGCTGCCGCTGTTTTTTCGGGAGCTTTTTGAGAACGGCAATTGCCGTGAGAGCATGCTCCGAAAACAAACATCACTGGAATCAGTATAAGCAATTTGTTCATTTCTTACTCCTGAAAATAAGGTGTTTTCATCCAACCTGCATCAATAGCGTACAAGTTGGCTTCGCCGGAAATGAAATAAACGCGGCTGTTCTTTTCGTCCACTTGTGGAGTGGATAAAATCCCGCGGCCCGGTTCCATAGAGCCTAGTTCAGCTCCTGTATTAGGGTCGAGGAAACGGAGTTTGCCTTGTGATTCGCCAAACACCAAAGTGCCTTTATACAGTTGCACTTGAGTCGGAATGCCTTCTTTCAGCTTGTACGTCCAGAGTTTGTCGCCGTTGGATTTTTTCAAAGCCCAGACTTCACCATTGGTGGTGGGATAAAAGATCTTATCGCCAGCCATGGTCACAGCGCTGTAACCGCCGCCATCAATACGCCACAAGATCTCGCCTTTATCCGCAGCCACACAGTAAAGTTTGTCATCGTAGCCTGCGATATAAATTAAATTCTCATCGACAACCGGAGTGGCATCCACGTCACGGAAACGTTTATTACGATTGAGCTGCAATTCCCAAACAACCGCACCGCTTTTCGCATTCAACGCGACCAAAGAGCCGTCGGAAAAACCGACATAAAGAGTGCCGTTCTTCAAAGCCGCTTGGCTGCCGCCACGAATGGAAAATTGCGAAGTGTCTTGGCGTGAATACAACCACAGCTGACGTCCTGTTGCCGCATCCAAAGCATAGAACACGTTATTTCCCGCGAGGAAATAAACAACACCTTCCTCTAAGAGAGGCGCTGACAAATTTTCAGCTTTCGTTGGAAAACTCCATTGCACGCGTCCGGTGCTGGCTTCGATGGAGTAAAACTCTCCGTCGCTGGCACCGACGAAAAGACGGTCACGGATCGCGGTTGCGCTTGGCTCAACGCCGTTGGCGATCGGAAGACGCCATTTTTCACGGCCGGTATCACGCTCATAAGCCACCAGACCATCCAGGCCGTTTCCCTGGATGACCAAATCGCCCACCAAAAGCGGCGTCATACGATTGATTTTACGAAAACCCAGATTGTCTTTGACCGTGGTCTGACGAATCCATGCGGTTCTGACTTCGTATTGTCTTTTGCTGTTGTTCTTATCGCTCCATTTTTCCAGAGTGCGGTCCACTGTTGTGCAGCCCGCAAGCCCCAGCAAAAGAATTCCGAGAAGTCCTGCCTTCATGAAGTCCCCGTTTTAAAGATTCTTTTTAGCTTTCAAAAGACGCAGGTATTTTTGCGCTTCACGAGAAGCCGCGAAATCCGTCGTGTTTTGATCTTCTTTTTTCGCGATTTCAGTGTAGAGCTGTTCTGCTTTCGCCAAATCGTTCATGGATTCAAAGCAAAGACCCATGCGCAATTTCGCTTCGTCGTGAGCAAAAGCCAAAGACTTGTTGCCAGTGATAGCTTCCCACTTTTCAACCGCTGCTTTGCAGTCAGCTTTATTCGCCAAAGCATTCCCCATTTGCATCAACACAAGGCCGGTCAAAACGTCGGATTTATCCAAACCTTTTTCCACCTTTTGCAACGTGGACAACGCTTCATCGTTTTGTTTGTAGTTCATGTAGATTTCGCTCAAGTTCAAAGCCGCCATTTGCGCCGCTTTGGTCGTGGGAGCGTCGTTGATAAACGCTGTGAAACCTTGAATCTCTGGACCGTAGTCTTTTTGAATGTCGCCGGAAGCTTTCTTAGAAGCATCGACTGGAGGAACGTTTTTCTTGTCTTTAGCCTGCGCCGCCATCATTTCCGCGCGAACGGCTTCTTCAAAACCACGTTTCTTTTCGCTGTAAGCTTTTTCGATAAGGAAGTATTTTTCCTGCTGGCTGACTTCTTTTTTCTCAGAGAAATAACCTGCCAGAGAAATACCCGCACCAATCACCACAAAAACAGCCACAGCCGCAATCACCATTTTAGAATGTGCTGTGGTCCATACAAAACCTTGGCGCAGGGTTTTAGTGACTTGGTCCGGGGACTTTAATTCTTCTTTAGAAAACTTCGTGCTCAAGATTCATCCTCACTGTTTAAACTGAATTCTTAAGCCTAAGATTGTTGAATCTTGAGAGACCTTAGTCAAGGAAGCAGGACGTAATGAACCCGGCGCATAAAAAAAGCCCTCTTTTTAAGAGGGCTTAGAGATCTTTTTTGAAGCATCTCCCCTATTGTGCCGGGGAGACGTTTTTAGCGGTTGTGGACTTCTTTAAGAGTCGTAAACGCGCGGGAAGATTTACCTGGATGGCGCTGTTTCAAGCGGCCGATGGTGTTGATACGCTCTTCCGCCAAGCGGTCCGCAGCTGTGTGCGTGCCGATATTGTCGCGTTTGGCGATTTCATACACTCTCAGGATGTTGTCATAAACGCGCTTGGTTTTCTCAAACGCACGCTCTGGAGAGTAACCCTCAAGCTCAACAAACACGTTCATCAAGCCGCCGGCATTGATAACGTAGTCTGGAGCGTAAAGGATGCCCAGTTCTTTCAGTTGATCGCCATGACGAGCTTCCGCAAGAACGTTATTCGCGCCACCAGCAATCACTTTTGTTTTGAATTTCGTGATGGTTTGATCGTTCACGATCGCGCCCAAAGCGCAAGGTGCCAAGATGTCGCACTCTGTGAAAAGGATTTCATCTGGAGAAACCGCTTTCGCGCCGTAAGCTTCCGCCACGTTTTTAGTGCGGTTCATATCGATGTCAGCCACTGTGATCACAGCGCCTTCTTCTTTCAGGTATTTAACAAGGTTGGAACCGACGTTACCAAGACCTTGAACCGCGACGCGCATGCCTTTCAAAGCATCTGTGCCGAATTTTTCTCGCGCAGACGCTTTAATACCCATCAAAACACCGTGAGCTGTGTACGGAGATGGATCGCCGGAACCACCGAAATCTTTCGGAATGCCCGTCACCCAAGGAGTCTCCATATAGATGTGCTCCATGTCTTGAACGCTGGTGCCCACGTCTTCCGCGGTGATGTATTTACCATTCAAAGAGTTGACGAATTGACCGAAAGCACGGAACAAGCCTTCGGACTTTTGAGTTTTTGGATCACCGATAATAACCGCTTTACCGCCACCCAAGTTCAGGCCGGAAGCCGCCGCTTTGTAAGTCATCCCTTTCGACAAACGCAGAACGTCGATAAGAGCCTCGTCTTCGTTCTTGTAGTTCCACATACGGGTCCCACCCAAAGCCGGTCCCAATGAAGTGTTGTGAATAGCGATGATAGCTTTGAGGCCGACATGAGGATCGTTACAGAAAACGACTTGCTCATGGTCTCCATGCTTAGAAATAAGCTCAAAAGTTCCCAATGTAGGCTCCTTACTTTTTAAATTGCGAGGAGATCATGGTTCCATTTGAGTAAAAAGACTAGCGTTAATGCGCTCCGGCAGGACGCCGTGCGAAAGCGCCCTGACATAAAGTCCGAGCGCGATTTTTCATTGAGGATTTACATTTTCTCTGGAGCCGGCATGCCCAAAGTATTGAGTCCATGACGAAGCGTGATTCCCACAGCGGAACTCAAAGCCAGACGTGCTTCACGCACAGTCTCATCTTTTTCTGTTCCAATCGGACACTCGTGATAAAACACGTTAAATTTCTTCGCCAACTCATACAAATAAGTGCAAATCGCCGCCGGCTTAAAGTTTTCCGCCGCTTGCGCCAAAGAAGAATTAAATCCGAACAGCGCTTGCATCAGCTGACGCTCGGAAGGATGTGTGAGCACGCTCCAATCGACTTGCTTTTGCGCGCGAGGGAATTTGCGTCCGAGACTTGCGATACGTGCATAGGAGTACTGAACAAAAGGCCCGGATTCACCATCAAGTTTCAGCCACTCATTCATATCAAAAACGATTTTCTTGTTCGTGTCGATACGAAGCATGCCGTAGAAGATCGCACCTTTTGCCACTTGTTGTGCGGTGGATTCAATCTCCGAGTCCAGCCATTCGCCTTTATAGCGACTCAAATAAGTGGTCTTCACATGCTCTTCCATGCGATGAACAAGTTCCGTCAGCGGCACGATATTGCCTTTGCGCGAACTCATCGCGCCGTCAGGAAGTTCCACATAGTTGTACTGCAAGTGATAGCAGTTTTTGGCCTGCTCAAAACCGAGAATTTCCAGCACGCGGAAGACTTGTTTAAAGTGCAGCGCCTGGCGCATATCCACGACGTAAACGCTTTTTTCAATGTGCACGTCTTCAAACTTGTGCTTTGCTAATAACAAATCCTTGGTTGCGTAAAGACCCGTGCCGTCGGTTTTAAGCAGCATGCAGAATCCGAGATTTTCAGATTCGAGATTCATGCCGATCGCGCCATCGGATTTTTGCAATTTTCCCTGCGCATAGAGTTCTTTCACCCATTGCACCGACGGAGAATCCATTTCCGATTCAAAATACCATTCGTCGAAATGAACACCGGCCCATTCGTAGACTTTCTTCATCAAGTCGATGGACCACTGGCGGGTTTCCAACCAAAGATCATAATAAGGACCGGTTTTGGATTCCAGTTGCTGCAAAATTTCCGTGAGTTCCTTGCGATTGATTTCTTCCTGCGGAGTTCCGACCTGGTCTTCCAAAAGAAGATTGGCTTTGGAATACATACGCCCCAGCCATTCGCCTTTGCCAGTTTCAGGCACAGGTTCCTGGTTGTGTTTTTTCATGTACCACAAACACTTGGCAACATGCGTACCCATATCGCCCGGAAACGTGGACGCCACAATCTCACGACCGCAATAACGAAGCATATTGACGATCGCGTCTCCCAAGCAAAGATTGCGCATGTGACCCACGTGCAGCTCTTTGTGCGTGTTCGGCTGAGAGTACTCGATCATTGTTTTCGGAGATTTTTCGATAAGCTGTTTTTTAAAGAAACTGCCGTCGAGGATTTTTTCCAGAACCAAGTCGCCATGAATTCCCGGCGCCAGAGTGATGTTCACGTAGGGACCAGCTGCCACAGCGGCAATACAATCTGAACCTTGCGGTGTGTTCGGCGGCAATTGGACATTTTTTTTGTCTTGAATGCCTTGAGCGATTTCTTTTGCCACCTCGGCCGGGGATTTTTTCAATGACTTGGCAAGAATAAAGCAGCCAAAAGCCAAATCACCCAACTCGGATTGCGGCGGCTGCACCAGAGCTTTGTAAATTTCATCTTCCAAAGATTCGCGCGCTAAAACATCCGCGACATGCGCCGGATAGAGATCAGAAACCACGCTTAAAATCGTTTGTGTCGCAAGAACGCGGATGGAATCGTGCTTAATCATAGACCTTTCCAAAACAAGAAAACGGCAGCCCAAGAAATACTAATAAGAAGGATGACTATACTCATCTTCTTATGAAAGTTCAGGTCTTTTTTGAGCTGATTCATCTCCTCGGTGAGGGATTTTCGTTCGCAATAAAGATCTTCCAACTGGCGCGCAAGACCTTCCATGTCTTCTTTGCGCTGTTGGCGTTCAGAATCGAGTTCCTGCAGGGCTTTTTGGTGCAAAACCTGGGGGTTTGAACCGATAAAATACTGCGGAGTTAAACCCGGGATTTTTTCGCGAAGAGCCATGTACCACTGCAAAGCCCGCCAAATATGGGGAGGAGCTTCATCGCCTTGCTTGGTCCAGCGAGTCCACGAAGAAGGGTCGACCAAAAGAAGCTGCGCCATCTTGCGCTGAGAAAGCCCTAAAACACCCCGAATTTCTTCCAAATTCCCGATCTGTTTTTGGATGACCGAGACCTGAGCTTCATAATGCATTCGCAAAGACGTCTTTGAACGGGGCCCCAAATCCCCCTCCAAAAACCCCTCGTGCAGGGAGGCCTCCCCGCCCGTCTCTAGACCTAGACTCTGGATCTCCGTTTCCATTTAAAACCCCTCTGGACTATTGCTTTTCACAACATTTATGTTGTTTTTCGCAATAAATAGCGTTGTATAATACCAATATAATTCCTGAAGGTGGTTTTGGCGGTCAAGCTAAGTCTTTGAAACCACGTAAGAATTCTTAAAGGTAGGGCTGGATAAGGCCTTTTACAAAATCGGCTAAAGCTTATAGTTATAAGCTTTAGCATTAAGTTATTGATATTATTATATATTTTAATTTAGCGTTTCGGAGGTCATGAGTGTAATGCGATGCGTATTTTGATGCCGCGGTGCATATAAACAGATTAAATTTACCACTCATCTCTTTAGATGTGATGCGTTGATGAATACTCCTTGTCAAAGCGATCTCGACTTTTGAATGATAGGGTATGGCTACGGCACCTCGGTATCAACTCAACAAGAACAAATATCTCCTCGCGCCCGAAACAGAACGTTTGCGAAAAATTCTCACAGATTTTCAAGATAAAGATCCCCGCAATTGTTTGATGATTTGGGTGGCTTTGCGGACCGGAGCGCGGGCCCAAGAGATCCTCAATATCCAACGCAGCGATTTGAACTCCTATGATGAAAGCGTTTTTATCCGGGGGCTTAAAGGTTCTAATGACCGCGAAATCCCCCTTCACTCCCAGCTTTTTGCGCGGCTGCACCGTTTTGCTGAAAATCAGGGTGGGACGTCGGTTTTCCCCATCTCTTACAATCGCCTCTATCAGGTCTGGGAAATGTATCGCCCTGTCCCAAAGAAGTTTCACGCTTTGAGACACACTTTTGCAATCGAGCTGTATCAAAAGACCAAGGATTTGCGCTTGGTTCAGGTCGCCCTCGGACACCGGAATATCACCAATACGATGGTGTACGCCGATTACGTCTATTCACAGCAGGAACTGCGCAAACTGATTCTTTAACAACGGAATCTGCGCATTCTTGGGGACCCAGCGCCTTTCAAAAAATCGGACCTCGGCGCCGACAAGGGCCCCGGGAAACACCTCCAGAATAAAAAAAAGCCCTCTTTATTCAAGAGGGCTTGTGGTGGTTCTCATTTTTTAAGAATTAGAATTCAGAAGAATGAATCTCGGAAGCCAAGCGTTCAAATTGCTTTGCTTCGGAAGCGCGGTGAGATCTTTTCTCTTTTTTGAAAGCCAAAAGATCTTTGTGAGTCGGAGCATTATAAGAAGTGCCGGAGTTTTCAACAACTACGATGCGCTCACGCAATTCAGCGGCTGCCGCAGTTTCGCGAGCATCGTTGATATTGTGTTGCACTGTGGAGTGAAGCTCGTTTTGCGCTTTGACGTTCTCAGAGATGAGAGCGTTAAAGTCTGAGATTTTCGCAAAGCTCATAGCAGGGATCATCGCGATAACTGTTACAAGTACTTGCTTTTTCATAATTCACTCCTTGGTAATGCCTTTATCCAAAGCAAGCCGGATGCCATCCTTAAAAGCGCTACCTTGCAGCACAAAGAGCCGCCTTGCCAATCACGCTCACAACTGTCTAACAATTAACGATCCTTTCTTGTATTGAGACGCAAATAGCTCTATTTTTATCTAAGACCAACGACAATGAACGGCTTTAAAACGGTGTCTCAAAATGATAAAAACCCTGTTCCCGACCTTTATTTACTACGCCCCTTTGCGCAACAAGGGCCTGGCGCAATTAAATAAAGACCTTAAAAAAGAGGCTTTGAAATTCGCGGAAATTGATGAACAAGGACAGATCTGGTCCCGCAAAAACTATAAAGGCGGTTACACCTCCTACGGATCCATTGCAAATCTGCACCAAGTCTCCAGCACCTTTGAAGAACTGGAAAAAGAAATCAATAAACACGTTGCTAAATTCGTGAAGCACCTGGAAATGGATATCAACCCCAAGGAACTTAAAATGACGTCCTGCTGGGTGAATATCATGCCGACGGATGTGATTCACACCATGCACCTACATCCACTTTCCGTGATCAGCGGCACTTATTATGTTCAAACACCGAAAAACAGTTCTTCACTCAAATTCGAGGACCCGCGCCTGGACTCTTTCATGGCGTCACCGCCGCGCAAACACAACGCGAAAGACTACAACCAAAGACATTACTCTTTAAAACCGCAAGAAGGCCACGTCGTGCTCTTTGAAAGCTGGCTGCGCCACGAAGTTCCCAAAAACGATGCGACCAAAGAACGCATCAGTATCAGCTTTAACTATGACTGGGTGTAAGCGATGACGGAGGCTTTGGGAATTTCCATCAAGAATCTCTTTAAGAGCTTCCCAAAACGCCAGGTCATTGCCGATCTTAGTTTGGATATCGCCGCCGGATCTTTTGTTTCTATTGTAGGTCCCTCGGGATGTGGCAAATCCACCTTGCTCCGCTTGATCGCAGGTCTAGAAAAAGTCACAAAAGGGGAGGTGAGTCTCTCCCCGTCTGGCCCTCTTCCGTTCAGCTTTGTTTTTCAAGAGGCGCATCTTCTGCCATGGCGCTCAGTCTATGAGAATGTGCGGCTTCCGTTAGAGTTAAGCCCGGGCCTTAAAGATCTTTCTGAAGAAGAAAAATCACGCCGGGTGCTGGAAGCTTTACAGAAAGTGAAACTGGACAGTGCGCGGGATCTTTTTCCGCACGAACTTTCCGGAGGAATGAAAATGCGCGTATCTTTAGCGCGCGCTCTGGTGAATTCACCGCGACTTTTGCTTTTGGATGAACCTTTCGCCGCCCTTGATGAAACCACCCGCTTTGAAATGCAGGACCAGCTTTTAGAGCTCTGGAAAAGCGAAAAGATGACCGTCGTGTTTGTCACGCACTCTCTTTTTGAATCCGCCTATATGTCGCAAAAAATAATTATGTTAAAGGGCGAAGGGGCGCGCAAAGTTCTCGATGAAACTTTAAATCTTCCTCCAGAGCGCAACGAAGACTTGCGCACTTCGGAGGCTTTAAACAGCATTGTCCGCCGTCTTTCCGCGAGGTTGAAAGAATGAAGCGTTTCTGGCCGGCATTTCTCACCTTTATTATTTTGACCGCGGCTTTGGAGGTTTTCGTGCGACAGGGCTGGCTTGCGGAATCTCTTTTTCCAGCCCCCAGCACAGTTATCAAAACACTTTCCGAACTGCGCGAAGATTTCTCCGTCGCCTTTAAGGAAACGCTGATCAACGTTCTTGCCGGATTAGGTATCAGCATTTTGGTCGGCAGTCTTCTGGCGTTTCTGTTTTCACTTTCAGATTTGTTAAAACGCGCGATTTTACCTTTTGCCGTGTTTTTCCAGACTGTGCCTATTATTGCGATTGCGCCGCTCTTAGTGATTTACTTCGGCTTTGGTGCGCCCACCGTGATTGCATCGAGTTTTATCGTGTCGATTTTTCCGATCATCGCCAACGCACTGATGGGGCTTGAAAGTGTGAGCGATCCGCAGAAAGATCTTTTCCGTATTTATCATGCGACTCCTCTGCAAGTTCTTTTGAAACTCAAACTCCCCAACGCCTATCCATATATTTATTCGGGCCTAAAAATCTCCGCGGGGCTTTCAATCATCGGCGCTATTGCCGGGGAATTTGTCGGCGGTGGCGGTTTGGGCGCCTTGATCGACTCTGCGCGTACGCAACAAAGGGTGGACATTGTTTTCGGCGCTTTATTATTGTTGTCGCTGATGGGTTTATTGTTTATCAGTGTTTTAGCTCTGCTCAATAAGTTGATTATTGCGCGCAGACCGTTTGCGACGGCTTCACAAGGATAGGATCGACAATGATGAAATCATGGCTTGCGGCTTTGTTGTTTATTTTACCTCTCACTGTTTCCGCGGAAAATCTCACACCGGTGACCTTGGCCCTGAACTGGAAAGCGGAGCCTGAGTTCGGCGGTTTTTACGCAGCCGCCGTTCAAGGAATTTATAAAAAGCACGGCCTTGATGTGAAAATCATTGAAGGCGGCTCTGGAACACCGACGGTGCAAATGCTTGCCAATAGTAAAGTGCAATTTGCGATCGTCAGTGCCGATGAAATCATTCTTTCCCAGGACCGCAATCCCAAAAACAAAGTTCAGGGACTCTTCGCGGTTTATCAGACGGCTCCGTATATTGTGATGACCCATGCTGAGCGCGGTTTTAAATCTTTGCAGGATGTTTTCAACAGCAACGGCGTGCTCGCCATGCAGTCCGGCCTTCCCTACTATCAGTACCTGATAAAAAAATTCGGCAAACCCAAAGTGAAAGTCGTGCCCTACACAGGGGGTGTCGGTAATTTTCTCAATGACAAAAACTTCTCTCAGCAAGGATTTATTACCACCGAGCCTTTGAGCGCGGAAAAAGCCGGCGCCAAAGTGAAATCCTTCCTTATTGCGGATGAAGGTTTCAATCCTTATTTGGTGGTCTTGGCGGCCACCGAAGACACTCTTAAGAAAAATCCCGAACTGGCTAAGAAGCTGGTCGCGGCTTCCCGCGAAGGCTGGGCGGCTTATTTGCGAGATCCAAAGCCAGCCAATCAATACATGGCGACCTTAAACAAATCTCTGGATCTTGAAACATTCAATAAAGCCGCGGAAGTGCAAAAGCCTTTGATTGAAAACAAAGAAGCCTTAGGAACGATGTCTGCCGCACGCTGGGACACTTTGGTGCAGCAATTGAAAGACCTTAAGCTCATTAAGAACGCTCCGAAGGCTCAAGATCTTTTTGTGAATTATTAGTTTCGAAAGCTCATTAACGGCGGCAGCTATCCAAGAAAACTGTGCGCGGCTTAACAACGCTTTCTAAAGTTTGCGTTTCGCGCGCAGAGCCTTTTCCGGTTTTATAATTGATCTGCAAAGACTGCTTGGAATAAACCATTCCAAGGCGCTTCTTGGAAGACTCCAAGTGCAAACCTTCATCGTCGTTTTGTTTTACGACTTCGGCGGCATCCACATTGATAAAAATAGACGGAGTGTCCTTGTACTGACCTTCAACAAGAATATTCCCGCGATCTGTCAGGGAAATCTTATAAGTTTCAACCGAGGTCATATTCGGCTTTAAAGAGCCACGGCAAGTCACCACGACTTCGTTAGCAAAAACCACCGTCGTGAATAAAGATAAACTGAGAAAAGCGATCCATTTCATAATACGTCCCTCAAAGACAAGGCACCGACCGCTTTATATACAAGGGCCATACCTGATAAGGGTAAGGCCCAGCTGAAATTTAACGCTTTCTCAGGCAGCTCTATTGGACCCTGCCATGAAGAATTCACAGGGCGGGCCCACAATCGACACTTTTAGCTCGCTTCTTTGAATTCGCTGGCCGCTTGCTGGTTTTTCCAGGAGCGTTCGACCTTGCTGATAAAACTTCGCAAATGCTCTGTGACTTCATCCGGAGCTTCGATCACCAGCGCATAACCCGCTTGATGAATCAGATGGTATTCAGCTCCCGTGATTCCTTGAGCCAAGCGACGGTAGGCTTCGAGATTTATCGGTGAATCTTCATCACCCGCTAAAATCAAAACAGGACAGCGGATGCGGGAAAGTTCTTCGCTGACATCCCGACGGTGGAAAATTTGCGCCGCGGAATCAATCTCCGCAGCAGAAGCATGACGAATATGATGCAGCCAGCGCTCACGCTGGGCCACGTGCACGGGTTCTTTGCTGTGACGGAAGGTGGAGCCAAACCACATTTCGGCAAAGGCGTGGATGCCCTCTTTCATGCCATGCTCGCGGGCTTTGCTGATAAGCATGTCCATGTCCCGCACCAGTTCGTCGTTTTCCTGCTCGGCGGTTGCGCCCATCAAAACGCAGCTGCGCAGAAGATCGGGCCGCCCAATCGCCAGATGCAAACCGACATGAGCACCCAGACAGTTTCCGACAAAGTGACAGGGATTGAGTTCGAGTTTTTCAATCAGAAAAGCCACGTCGCGGGCGCTGTCTTCAAGATTTGAATGCGCGGGACCGGCACTGCGGCCTTGCCCACGGTGATCGTACAAAACGACGCGATGATGGGCAGAAAAGGACTGAGCAATGGATTCGTAAACAGAAACGTCCGTGTAAAGCAACGGGCTAAAGACGATCGCGGGCGCGTTTTTCGGTCCATGCTCCTCGTAGTAATACTCACCTCCGTGAATGTTCAGAGTGGCCATAAAAACCCCTTTCTCTTTTAAACTCACGATTTCAGCCTACTCCCGAGGGAAAGGACCTCAAGGCCCCCTCGACGAAAACAGTCCTTGACCACCCGCCCCATTTCTTATAAAAACGTACCTTCGCCTACAAAAGTGACGTGAATCTGCGTGTCAAAGTACACGAAGAGGTCACACGGAGGACTTCTTATGAAAATCAATCTCACCGAAATTCCCGAAGAAGGAAGAGCCTATCAATGGAACAGCCAAACGGGAGAGCTGAACGCCATTTTAACGGATTTGATCGGCAGTGCCCGCCACGAAGCTGAGTTTTTTATTAAACCGCTCAACTCCCGTGATTTCGAGCTGGTTGGCCGAATTAAAACCCAGCTGCCAGAGCAGTGCTCTCGTTGCGGCATCGATTTCGCCTTTCCTGTCGACTCTAAATTCCACGAAATCCTGATCCCCAAGCAAAGCCAGCCCCGCGGCAGTAAATATTCCAAGGTCAACCACGTGAGCGACCTTCCTGACGGCGGTCCTGATATGTCGGAATATGAGGGACACCTCTTTGATATGGGAGAATATCTCCATGAGGTCGTGGCTCTTGCCGCGCCTTTTAATCCAGCAGGCCCTGAAGATGAAAATGGGGATTGCTCGGTTTGTAAAATTCCTGTGCGTGGACGTAGCTTTAGCTACAATGAGGAAATGCCGGAAGAAAAACCCCAAAATCCATTTGCGGTTTTAAAGAATATGAAAGTGCAATTAAAGGGTTGATTTTTATCATTCTTTGGTTAAATTAACGTGCTTCAATTATAAATGACTCAAAAAGAGGTTTGAAATGCCAACTCCTAAGAAGAAAACGTCTCGTTCTCGCCGTGATATGCGCCGTTCCCATGACGGTTTGGAAGCTCCTGCAGTAGCAGTTGAGAAAAAAACCGGCGAGCTTGTTCGCCCTCACCGCGCTCACAAAGGTACTGACGGCGCTTTGTACTACAAAGGCAAACAAATCAGCGCAGCGAAATAACCTCTTACAAGACAGGTATTCCATGGCAGGATTGTTTCGGTCTCGAGTATCAGGGATAGGCTCGTATCTACCAGAGAAAGTTCTCACGAACTTCGATCTCGAAAAAATGGTTGAGACGAGCAATGATTGGATCGTGGAAAGAACCGGGATCGAACGCCGCCATATCGCCGCGGAAGGTGAAGCGACATCTGACCTTTGCCTTCAAGCGTCTCGCCGAGCCCTCGAAGATGCAGGGCTCAAACCCGAAGACATCGATATGATTGTGGTCGGCACCGTTTCCGCTGACCGTCAAATGCCTTCCACCGCGTGCTATTTGCAAAGTAAGCTCGGTTGCCGCAACATCGTGGCTTTTGACTTGAATGCAGCTTGCTCTGGTTTCGTGTATGGCGTTTCCATCGCGGATCAGTTCATTCGCTCTGGAATGTACAAGCATGTGCTCGTTGTCGGTGCGGAAGTCTTGCATCGTTTCGTGAACTACAAAGACCGTGAAACTTGCATTCTCTTCGGTGATGCCGCCGGTGCGTGGGTTGTATCTCGCGCGCATGACGGTGATAAGAATGTCATCGAGAGCAGCCATCTTCATGCTGATGGCGATCTTGCCGATCTCCTCACACTTCCTGGCGGTGGCAGTGCAATGCCACAGTCTCAGTATGTGCTTGATAACAAGTTGAATTATGTTTCTATGCGCGGCCGTGAAATTTTCAAAAACGCCGTGCGCACCATGGCTCTTTGCTGCAAAGAGGCTTTGGAACACAACAATCTTCCGCCAGAAAAAGTGGACTGGATTGTTCCTCACCAAGCCAATAAGCGCATCATTGAAGCTGTTGCCGACCAGTTCGGCTTCCCTATGGATCGCGTGATTGTCTACCTTCAAGAAACTGGTAACACATCCGCCGCTTCCATCCCTGTTGCTTTTGATTGGGCCGTTAAAAATGGAAAAATCAAAAGAGGACAGACCATTCTGCTGACAGCATTCGGCGCGGGTCTGACTTCTGGCAGTATTCTATTGAGGTACTAACACATGTTTACATTGGCATTCCCCGGACAAGGCAGCCAGCAACCTGGCATGGGCCGTTTTTTATTCGAAAACTTCACTGTCGCTAAAGAAACCTTCGAAGAAGGTTCCGAGGCTCTGAAGCAAGACATGAAAAAGCTCTGCTTCGAGGGTTCTGAAGCGGAACTGGCACTCACTGAAAACACGCAGCCAGCCCTTCTTCTTGTTTCGACAGCGACACAAAGAGTTCTGACCAGAGATTTTGGTATTAAGCCTGTCGCAGCGGCGGGACATTCCATCGGTGAATATGCGGCCCTCGTCTCCGCTAACGTGATTCGCTTCGACGAAGCGATGCGCGCCGTTCGCACTCGCGGTCAAGCAATGCAGTCCGCAGTTCCCGTAGGTCAAGGCGGCATGGTTGCGGTTCTTGGTTTGGAGCCAGAACAAGTTGAAACTTTGTGTGCTTATGTTGTGAAAAACTCCGGTTTTGCTCCATTGTCTCCCGCAAACTTCAATTCACCGGGACAGATTGTTATTTCCGGCTCCCAAAAAGCCATCGACTGGCTCAAAGACAATTTCAAACCGGAAGCGATTTTCAGCGAAGCTCCGAAGCGCGCAAAACTGATTCCTCTTTCTGTTTCAGCTCCTTTCCACTGCGAAATGATGAAACCTGCTGAAGACAAAATGCGCTCTGTTCTGACCGCGATGGAATTCCAAAAAGCGGCTTTCCCGATCATTCAAAACTTCCATGCTAAAGCGGAAACGGAAGGTTCTGTTTTGCGCGAGAATCTGATTCGTCAGGTTTCCGCTCCGGTGCGCTGGACTCAAAGTATGGAAGTTCTGAAAAACCTGGGACACGCACAAGTGATCGAATGCGGTGCTGGAAAAGTTCTGCAGGGATTGCTCAAAAAAATCGACGGCGACTTCTTCAAAGTGATGACCACGACAAGCATGGAAGATATCAAAACTATTGAAGAATTTTTGAAAGCTTCGAGTCATTGAAAGTTCTTGAGCTTTACTCAGAGTTCAGTCAAAGTGTCGTGAAAACGACACAGCCGTAAAGCTGAAAAAAGGATTTTTGAAATGAGTGGCAAGTCACTTCAAGGAAAGAAAATCGTTGTAACCGGCGGCAGCCGCGGCATTGGCGCTGCCATCGTAAAACTTCTCGCGGAAGAAGGCGCGCAAGTCGCGTTCACATATTCTTCACGTGAAGAAGCCGCTCAGCAAGTCGCACACTCCTTGGTTGGCGAAGGCCACTTCTACATCAAAATGGATATCGCGAATGAGGCTTCTGTAAATGAAGCCGTTGAGCACATTCTTGAAAAATGGCCTGACGTGGACGGCGTTGTGAACAATGCCGGTATCACCAAAGACCAATTGCTTTTGCGCATGAAATCCGAAGACTTCGATGCTGTGATCAACACGAATCTGCGCGGTACATTCCTGGTTACGAAAGCTTTCTCCAAAGTGATGATGAAGGCGCGCAAAGGTTCGATCGTAAATATCACTTCCATCATCGGCGAAACCGGCAATGCGGGACAAGCGAACTATGCGGCTTCCAAAGCCGGCACCATCGCATTTGCGAAATCCGTGGCGCTGGAGCTGGCTTCACGCAATGTGCGCGTGAACAACGTGGCTCCCGGCTTTATCGGAACAGAAATGACAGATGTTCTTTCTGAAGATGTGAAAGCAAAAATGATGGAACGCATTCCTTTGGCAAAAATTGGTGAAGGTTCCGACGTCGCGCAAGCGGTTCGTTTCCTTCTCAGTGACGAATCCAAATACATCACAGGACACACCCTGGATGTGAATGGTGGAATGCATATGAACTGAGCCTGGCTCAGAAAAAAGGCTAACTCAAACGTAACGCTGAGCGAGCCTGACTGGACTTGAGAATTAAATTAGATGAACGCATATTAGGAGGACAAATGGCTATTCATCCAAAAGTAAAAGACATCATCGTTGAGCAACTGGGCGTAGATCCCGAGAAAGTAAAGCCTGAAGCTTCTTTCATCGACGACCTGGGCGCTGACAGCCTTGATATCGTTGAACTTGTGATGGCAATGGAAGAAGAATTCGATCTTGAAATCCCTGACGAAGACGCAGAGAAACTGAAAACAGTTCAAGACGTTGCTTCTTACCTTGAGAAAAAAGGAAAAGCTTAATTTTTTATGAACTCCCGATTTGAACGTCCATCAAAAACACAAAGAAGAGTTGTCGTCACCGGAGTGGGCGCGGTCACTCCCCTTGGTAACACCATTGAGGAGAGCTGGGCGGCCGCCAAGCGCGGTCAATCTGGCATCGCCAAGATCACGAAATTCGATACGACAGGCTTTGATGTGACTTTTGCCGGTGAAGTGAAAGGATTCAATCCTGATCTTTACATCGAGAAAAAAGAGCAAAAGAAGATGGACGAATTCATTCACTACTCCATCGCCGCTTCCAAAATGGCCGTGCAAATGGCTAATTTGGAGCTGAGCGAGAGTGTGAGAAATCAAGCGGGAGTGATTATCGGTGTGGGTATCGGTGGCTTGCAAACCATCGAAGAAACCTCCATCAAGATGAAGGACCGCGGCCCCGGCCGTATCAGTCCTTTCTTCATCCCTGCTGTCATCACCAACTTGGCGGCAGGACAAGTTTCCATCGCCTTGGGCTTAAAAGGCCCGAACTATTCTGTGACATCAGCATGTGCTTCCGGCGTGCACTCTATCGGAGACGCTGTTCGCTACATTCGTGACGGCATGACAGACGTGATGCTGGCCGGTGGCGCGGAAAGCACGATCTGTGGTTTGGCTGTCGGCGGTTTTGCCGCGATGAAAGCTCTTTCCACACGCAACGATGCTCCGGAAAAAGCCAGCCGTCCTTGGGACAAAGACCGTGATGGTTTTGTTCTTGCCGAAGGCGCGGCCGTTTTGGTTTTGGAATCTTTGGAGCACGCGGAAAAACGCGGCGCTAAAATTCTCTGTGAAGTCACCGGTTACGGTGTTTCTTCCGACGCATATCACATGACTGCGCCGGCTCCGGAAGGAGAAGGTGGCTATCGTGCGATGCTCGCGGCCTTGCAAGATTCTGGTTTACAACCTTCAGATATCAATTACATCAACGCTCACGGCACAAGCACTCCGGTGGGAGACGGCTTGGAGTCCGCGGCGATCAAACGCCTCTTGGGTGATCACGCGAAGAAAGTCTGGGTTTCCAGTACGAAGTCCATGACCGGTCACGCGTTGGGTGCGGCGGGTGCGATTGAATCCGCTTTCTGTATCATGGCGATCCGTGATCAGGTGGCACCACCCACAATCAACTTGGAAAACCCTAGTGAAGATTGTGATTTGGATTACGTTCCTAACAAAGCCCGTGAAGGCAAAATCGACAACGTTCTCAATAACAGTTTCGGATTCGGCGGCACCAACGCCTGCATGATCTTCTCGAAATTGAAATAGGTGAAACATGATCGTTTATACGGGCTGTGATCACGCAGGGTTGGATTTAAAACTGAAAGTGATGGCAGCCTTCCCCCATGTGCAATGGAAAGACATGGGCACATTCACCGGCGATTCTGTCGATTATCCTGATTACGCTGATAAAGTCTGCACCCACGTCGTTGAAGCAGAACTTGAAAATAAAAAGAAAAACATCGTGGATTCCATCGAAGGTTCCGCCATTGGTCTTTTGATCTGTGGTTCAGGCCAGGGTATGGCGATTCGTGCGAACCGCTATCCGCAGATCCGCGCGGCTCTGTGCTGGACAGAAGACATCGCTCGCCTGTCCAGGGAACATAATAACGCCAACGTTTTATGTTTAAGCGCACGCTTTACCGCACCTGATGCCGCCATCAAAATGGTGCATGCCTTCTTCCAAGCGAAATTCGAAGGCGGACGTCACCAACGCCGCGTCGACAAACTTTCCTGTCCTTTGTAAAACCAGTTTTATCAAGAACAGCGACACTGGTTGTTGAGACTTTTAAATTCCATCTGTTCAAGAGATACTTTGACCATGTCGAGCGACTGCCTGTCGCACAAGGAGCCTTTTTATGCATTCAACATCTCTGCCACTATCTCAAGTCGATCCTGAAGTTCTGGGCGCGATTCAAAGAGAATCTGATCGCCAGCAATTTGGTTTGGAGATGATCGCTTCTGAAAACTACACCTCACGTGCGGTGATGGAAGCACAAGGTTCTATTCTGACCAACAAATACGCCGAAGGTTATCCTGGCAAGCGCTACTATGGCGGCTGCGTGAATGTCGACACGGTTGAAAATCTTGCGATTGAACGCGCTAAAAAACTTTTCGGTGTGAATTACGCCAACGTTCAGCCGCACTCAGGCTCTCAAGCCAATATGGCTGTTTATCTTGCCGCTTGCAAAGCGGGTGATACGATTTTGGGAATGGATTTGTCCCACGGCGGACATCTTACTCATGGCTCTCCGGTGAACTTCAGCGGTTTGTTGTTTAAAGCCGCTTCTTACAAACTGGATCCAGAAACCGGTCGCATCAATTATGATACAATCCGCGCGACAGCGAAGGAAGTTCAGCCGAAATTAATTATTGCCGGCTACAGCGCTTATCCCCGTCTTTTGGATTTTGCGAAATTCAAAGAGATTGCCGATGAAGTGGGCGCGCAATTGCTCGTCGATATGGCGCACTTTGCGGGGCTTGTGGCGACAGGACATCATCCTTCGCCGGTTCCGTATGCGGATTACATCACGACGACCACACACAAGACTTTGCGCGGGCCTCGCGGCGGTATGATTCTCACCAACTCTGAAGAAAAAGCCAAGACTATGAACTCGCGCATTTTCCCAGGCATCCAGGGCGGGCCTTTGGAGCATATTATCGCAGGAAAAGCGGTGGCTTTCGGCGAAGCTTTAAAGCCGGAATTTAAAAAATACAGCGAGCAAGTGATTCAAAATGCGAAAGCGCTGGCCGATGAAATGCTGGCGCAAGGATTCAAACTTGTGACGGGCGGCACAGACAATCATTTGATTTTGGTGGATCTCAGTGATCGTGAAATCACCGGCAAAGTGGCCGAACAAGTCTTGGATGAGTCCGGCATCACCGTGAATAAGAACACTGTGCCGAATGAAAAGCGTTCTCCATTTGTCACAAGTGGTGTGCGTATCGGAACTCCGGCGCTGACCACACGAGGAATGGGTGTTTCTGAGATGAAGCAGATCGCGAAATGGATCGCGCAAGTGTTGAATAATCCTGACGATGTCGCTTTGAAAAACAAAGTGCATGAGGAAGTAAAACAACTCTGCAAACAGTTCCCCATTTATTAGTGCTTAATCATTAATCTATTTTTGAGATTAATGATGATTACACCGGGCTAATTTCAAAATATTGCTTTGGATCCAAGGGCTTATTCAGTATACTCAAAGCATGTCACCAGGATGGAAGCAGCTCGTTAAACTTGCAGGATGCACTTTTGCCGTGGGAGTCCTTGGCTCCTGCTCAACTTTTCACACTCCACTTTCACGCGAATATTTTGCGCCGGGTTCTACGAAGAACTCGCGCCAATCGGCCTCTGATCAAAATCCGACGATTGAATCCGCTCTTACTTTTGATTGGCCGGTGGACAGCGCGCGCATGACTCGTGGCTTTTTGCCGAATAAAAAGCGCCCTCATCTGGGCATTGATCTCGCAGCCCCTAAAGGAACACCGATTCTGGCTTCCCAAGCAGGCACTGTGATCTATGCCGGCCGCGAATTCCGCGGTTATGGCAAAATGGTTTTGATTGAATCCGGCAATGGCTGGGCCACACTCTACGCCCACTTTGACAAGATCCTTGTCGCCGAAGGACAGAAAGTCCGTCAAGGTGAAGTGATCGGCGCCATGGGCCGTACAGGACGCGCTACAGGCGTTCATCTGCACTTTGAAATCCGCAAAGACCGGGGGCCGGTAGATCCCCTCCCCTTGCTTCCTCACAGCGCTACAGCGGGGCTTTAATCCACGCTGTCAGCTTGAGCAAGCCCAAGACCTTTCAAAGAAAGTATATTGCTAACTTTAAGACATAAAAAAACCCACGGTTTAAAAGCCGTGGGTTTTTGTTTTGCAGCTCTCTGCTTGTTCTTAATTAGAACAAGTTCAAGTTAGCAGACAATGCAACGTTTGTTCTGTCGTCGCGGATGTCTTTAGGAGTGAACTGAACGTTCGGATACAAGTAGATATCGCGAGTTACGGAGATACCAACACCAACGGATTGGTAAGGTTCCAACTGGATCAGGTCGCCTTCGCCTTCGTATTTAGCGAATTGGAAGTAACCGAATACAGTTCTGAAAGAGAATGTATCGTTGATAGTGTACTCAGCAAATGGGAACAAGCCGATGCCGTAGTCATAACGAAGACCGTCGTCAAAGCCACCTTTAGCGATGTCTTTATCTGCAGAAACAGAAAGACCGCCAGACCAGTTGGATTTGCCGAAGTCAGCAAGAACTGTTTGGCTCACAGAAAGGTTACCCAACAAGTTGTAGTAGTCTGTAGAGTCTTCTTCTGTGTAGTGAGAGTAAGTCACGCTGGAGATCATTTGCATGTCCATAGCGCGGTAACCGTGGCTGTAGTCCAGGTACGGAGTAGACACTTGGCTGCGTCTTACTTTTTGACCTTGGCGGTGACCACGAGGATCTTCGAAGTCTTTAGTGATATCGCCATGGAGAGGATCCATAACTACGATACCAGTACCGAATGAAAGGTTACCACCTTTAGAAACGCGGTAGTTAACGCCCACGTTACCAGACAACTGAGTCAAAGACTCGATAGTCGCGGAAGCGCGGTAGTTAGGACGGATAGAGTCGAATGGCTTCTTGATAGATCCGCCGTTGTAACCAAGGCTGGATTTGAAAGACCATTTAGACTTGGAACCCAACTCAGAACGCATACGAGCGTTGGTGATTTCCTCGTCGATGTCTTTTTGTTGTTCTTCTTTATTTTGAACGTCAGTCACTTTCACAGTGCTGGTGTTCGCGCTTTGGCTGTTCTGAGCTTGCTCTTCAGCGTGAGCAGCCACAGTAACCATAGTCCCCAAAATCAGTGACATTAAAATTTGTTTTTTCACTGGTTTCCCTTTCCTTCGTGGTTATTTAAGTTTTTAAAACTACCTAAACCTTTATTTTTAAATGCAAAACTTCACTTATTCGGAACCCTGATTATCCCCAAGTTCCGAAACGGAGCCATTTTGGTCCCAAATTGGAGCCATGACCCCTTAAGAGCAAGTAAAGTGCCACGACTTCAGTCGCGTTTCAACACCATTTCTTGACGATTTCCTAAAATAAACCCGCTTATATTCGTTTTAAGGTCAGGAATCGGCTTTTAAGCGCACCGCGGACGGATGCGGACGGAGCAGTTTTCTGTGGTTTTCACAAAGCGCACTGAAAAATATTCACCTTTATCCTTTGCAAACCTACACGTTGCCGCCTCTTTAGGGGCACCGAATACTCTTATATAAAGGGGGGCTTTTTATGGAGGATACTCAGCGTCAGATGTATCAGGAGCGGGATTTTTTGCACGATATCGGTGTTTCTTTAAATGCGGCACTTTTTATTGTCGACCGGCTCACCGAAGAAATCAAAGAGCAACAGGGAAAGCTGGAAACGGATGCTGAGATCGAAAGGCTCTTTCACCATCTAGCGAATTATCTGGTGAAAATCGATCGCCTGGTGAAGTCGCGCAACACTCATCTTTCGGCTCTCTTGGATGAAGAGATTCAAAGAGAAAAAGGAGCGTCGCGCTTATCACCACGGGCGTAGGTTTACTTGATAATCGTGGAGCTGGAAGAACCACCGCTGGCAGCCGCGTTGTTCAAGAAGCCCACCATGCCTTTGATATCCGCGGAATCAGAACCTAAGAGCGGAAGAGCTTCTTCCGGTTTAAACCATTGATAGACATCAGTTTGATCGGCGCTGGTTTTTTCAAAGTATTTGCGCAAACCTTCTTGGATGACCATTTGGTTGTTGCGATAGATTTCCATAGAGACGTAGTACGGATTGCAATCCACAGTGCCGCACATCGCGTGATAAACGATGGTAAAGCCGTTGGTGTTCACGCTGCCATTGACGATTTCCGTTCCAGTGTGGCTTGTAGTCACGGGCATCTGTTGATTGTTGATCAAGATCAAAGCGGTCACGATGTTGGGTCCAGGCTGACCGGGAGCTGCGAAGTGTTTTTGAATATCTACGACATCGGCATCAAGCCCTTGAGCTGCGGCTTGCTCGCCGGCTTCCTGAGTTTTCTTACCATCAGCGACATTCGCGCCCATTTTATTGCGCGCATAACGAGCCGCAAATTCAGAATCCTTTTTCGCACAAGCAGTCATCGCCAGAGCAACGGAGGCCGATAAAATGATTAGAAGGTATTTAAAATCTTTCATAGAAGACTCCTCATCACTGCTTCTACAATGCAAAGCCCTGGCCATTTTTAAGATCACCGCAAGCATATGGATTTAGAGAGCAATCTCATTCTGAGACAGAGAGGAAAAAGAGCCGAAGGACACTTTTGGGAAGAGGGTTGTTATTCGCTAGACAGATTTTTTCGTAGCGATACGCGAAAAGAGATAGATTGAACAGCTTTGCAGACAGTAGAAGATGTTTAAAAATAAAAAGCGCCACCGGTAAAGTGGCGCTTTGTTTTCGCTCAGCTGCTGAATCGTCGTGCGACTATATGCACCCATCAACAATGCTGAGGCAAGGGCCTCGCGATCCTTAGGACTGAAGGAACCTATTTCTTTGCAACAAGTTTCAAGTTCAATTCAAACTCATCACTGATGATTTTATCAGCGGCAAGTTCTTTAAAGAAGTTGCCAGAGCCGTATTTCAAACCCCACTTAGTGCGGTCGATTTTCACCAGTGCTTCACCCGTAGCAACACCTTTATCCATCGTGAACTTCACAGGGAATTCGATGGGATTGGTTTTACCGATCATGGTGAGCTCGCCTTTAACCACAGCTTCATTTTTCGCTTTCGGAGTCACAGAAGTCACTTTGAAAGTCGCCGTAGGGAACTTAGAAACGTTGAAGAAGTCTTCACTGGAAAGATGTCCCACCAATTTCTTTTGATACTCCGGAGAATCTTTCAAATCCTCATTGGAGATAGTGCCCATGTCGATAACAACTTGTCCCGCACTGAGCTGACCTTTTTTATCGAAAGTAACATCCCCTTCCTTAACCAAAATCATTCCATGATGAGAACTTCCCATCTTCTTAGAGCCTTTCCAGCTCACAGAACTTTCTTTGGAATCAATTTTATAAATATCAGCAGCATAAACAGAGGAAGCCACCAAAAAAGCCAACGCACCCAAAACCATCTTCATCATATTTCTCCTTACAAAGATGTTGAACCTAAAGCGACTTTAAAACTATTTCCGATTTAACCCCACGGATCAACCCTCGACCATTCGAATTAAACTTTGATCCATAAATCACTATCAAAATCTTTTCATTAAGAAAGAATCACTCCAGCAAAGCTTCTTTTTTCCTCTCGATTTGATGAAGGGTCTGCGTGAGGATTTTTAAGGATGTCTGTGGTGTTTCCGGAGTGAGACCTCCGGCCCCGCAGGATGCGCGGTATTCAAGGCCGGCGAGCGCAGGATGCGCGCGTCTCACGCAGGAGACACCACAGACATCCTTAAAATCCGCCACCGAGAGCCAAGCCAACAAATGAAGGGGAAAAATAGAAGAGAGCCGCTCGGGCTCCCTTATACGAGGTCTTATTCCTTCAATGGAACCGACAACCCTAAAGCTGTCTACCTCGTTCAGCCTTAGTATCTCTCCTTTGTATTTTTCTACAAGTCTAGAAAAACCCTGTTACAGTGAAGATGAGAGTATTAACGTTTGGATGAAGGGAGAAACCATGTCATCCCTAGGTCTTGTGCTTTCAGGTGGCGGCGGCAGAGCCGCTTATCAGGCCGGTGTTTTGTCAGCCATCAATGAAGTGGCTTCCCGTCTTGGTATTTCACATCCCTTTGATTTTTATACGGGCGTGAGCGCGGGAGCGATCAATATCGCCATGCTCGTGTCCGCGGAAGGCTGTCACTTAGAAACAGCTACTAAAAAACTCATAGATCTGTGGAGCCGTGTTGAATCACAACAAATCTATATCAGCGATCCGATTTCTCTCTCCATCGGTGGGCTGCATTGGCTTTCGGATCTTTCTTTGGGCGGACTCAAGCGCACGTCTCCCCGTCGTTCTTTGCTGGATACAACGCCGCTGCGCCAATTGATTGCGGACAACTGTCATTTCGAGAACATTCAAAAAAACATCGATAATAAATATCTTCGCGCCATCGGTATTTCAGCTTTGGATTATTTTTCGACATCGACGGTGACTTTCATTCAAGGCCCGGAGGATATTCCCATGTGGCGTCGTGTACGTCGCCAGTCCGAGCGCAGTGTCCTGACGGTGGAGCATTTGCTGGCTTCCGCTTCTATTCCGCTACTCTTTCCTCCGGTCACGATCAACAACCGGCATTTCGGAGATGGCAGCATTCGCAATCAGTCACCTTGTGGTCCGAGTATTTATATGGGCGCAAAAAAACTGATCGCGATCGGTGTGCGCAAAAAGCAAGACGTGTGCTGGTCGTCCTATCAGACGAATGAAAACAAGCCGCCGACCGTAGCACGGGTCTTAAGCGTGCTTTTACATACTCTCATGATGGACGGTCTTGAGATCGACATTGAAAGACTTGAGCGCATCAACACCAATATCGCAAAACTCAGTGAAAGCGAAAGAGCTTCTCTCTCGGTCCGGCCGATTGAGTATTTATGGATTTCACCGTCGCGGGATATTTCTGAAATCGCATCCCACGAAGTGCACAAGCTTCCGCCGATGATTCGTTATCTTTTACGGGGTTTAGGCTCTTTGCACGATGCCAGTGAAGTGGCAAGCTTCCTGCTCTTTGATACGTCTTACTGTGGAAAGCTCATTGAGCTTGGTTTTGAAGACGGCATGCGGGAAAAAGAGCAGATTGAAAAGCTTCTTACTTCGCCTTAGATTTCGACTTGGATTCCCACCTCAATCACTTGATTCGGGGGAATGCGGAAGAACGCCGTCGGGCGCTGTGCATTTTTCGCCATCACGGCAAACAGGCGCTCACGCCAATGCGGCATCGACGGTTCACCCGCGCGGTTGGGACCTTTATCGGCAATAATGGTTTCACGACCCAGCACAAAAGTAGTGTCATTCACGTTGAAGTTGATGTCCTTTTGGCGGCAGGCCTCGAGGATGTGCTTCATTTTCGGAATCTCCATAAAGCCGTAGTACGCAAGAATGCGGTACATGTTCGGAATGACTTCTTGGATGGAGATGCGCTCTTTTTTAGAAACAAAAGGCACTTCGCGCGTTTGAATCGTCAGAATCGCCACCCGTTGATGTAAAACTTTATTGTGCTTTAAGTTGTGCAACAAAGGCACTGGCACACCCCAAGGGTCGCCACTCATGTAGATCGCCGTTCCCGGCGCGCGCAGAGGCGGTTCACGCAGAATTTTCTGACAGAAGTCTTCGATCGGCATCGAGCGCTCTTTCAGGCGACGGAAAAGAACCTGACGGCCTTTTTGCCATGTCGTCATCAAAAGATAAATCACACCGCCGATCACAAGAGGCACCCAGCCTCCGTGCGTGATTTTTCGAACGTTGGCTCCGAAGAAGGCCATGTCCATAATGAAGAACGCGCCGAAAATCGAAGAGGCCTTGAGCAAGCTCCAATTCCATTTCTGTCGTGCGACTTCAAAAGCGAGAATCGTGGTGATGACCATAGTCGCAGTCACCGCGATACCGTAAGCCGCCGCCAGGTTGCTCGAAGTTTTAAATGTTAAAACAAGCCAGATAACACCGACAAAAAGAGACCAGTTCACAGCCGGAACGTAGATCTGCCCGATCTCCTGACTGGAAGTATGGATGATCGAAATACGCGGACAGAAGCCGAGCTGAATCGCCTGACGTGTGATGGAGAAAACTCCGGAAATCAAAGCTTGAGACGCGATCACCGTGGCCGCAGTCGCAAGAATGACCATCGGCAGAGTCGCCCACTTCGGTGCCAAGAGATAAAACGGATTGGAAACCGCTTCCGGATTTTGTAAAAGCAAAGCGCCTTGACCGAAGTAGTTCAAGGTCAACGCCGGAAGTGCGATGATAAACCACGCCAGACGAATCGGGCGTTTGCCAAAGTGTCCCATGTCGGCGTAGAGCGCTTCACCGCCCGTGACGACGAGGAACACAGAGCCCAGCACAATAAAGCCGTGCCATTGATTGCGCAGGAAAAACTCAAAAGCATGATGCGGAGCCAGCGCTTCATAAATCTGCGGATTTTCACTGATACCGTGAATGCCCAAAACTCCGAGTGCCACAAACCAGATTAAAATAATCGGACCAAAGATCACGCCGATGCGACCCGTGCCGTACTTTTGCATCAGGAAAAGCGCGTTCATCACAAAAATTGTGAGTGGAATAATATACGGTTCAAACTTTGGAGCGACGTAGGTAAGACCTTCCATCGCGGAAAGAACGGAGATAGCGGGAGTGATCACTCCGTCGCCGTACAATAAGGCGGCTCCAAACAATCCTAAGATCGTCATCGCCCACCGTTTGCGCGTGATATCTTTATTGTGCTGACTGCGCACGGCCAATGCCATGAGGGAAAGAATTCCGCCCTCACCTTTATTGTCGGCACGAAGGACGAAGGCCATGTACTTCACACAGATAACGGAAATCAGGGTCCAGAAGATAAGCGAGAGAATACCGATGACATTTTCGGGAGTAGGTGCAAGACCGTATTCACCGAAGCACTCGCGCAGAGCGTACAGAGGACTTGTACCGATGTCCCCAAAGACCACGCCTAAAGCTCCTAAAGAGAGCATTAAAAGATTGTTATTTTTGCGCTGGTTTGGGTTTTCTATAGGCCGCACTCCGCTTCCGATTAAATACGTCACTTCAAGGGTTTACAATACAGCTTAGAAAAGAACTCGACTCTTGTCAGCCAGACCCTAAATATGACGCAGGATCCCTCATTACAGCAAGTTTAGTTGCCTTCAATTTAGGCTCTTTGCGATCATATTTCTATGATACCTAGCACGATTTTTCGTTCTAAATGGTTGCTTGCTGCTTTATTGATTCTTGGCTTGATCTACCTGGAAAACCAGGTGCAGGACCGCCTCCTTAACCGCGAGCCTGCGGCGGCTGCTGCTTCTTTCTCTCGATAGCCGCATTCGCGTCGATTTTGAAGGAGCGCAAAGCTTCCGTGAATTTCTGGAAGCCTTGGGCCTGTTTTAAAATCAACTGACGCAGGAATTCGTCTTGCGGTTCGCCCGCGCTGTTCAGAGCTTTTCCCACATTCATGATAAAAACACGTTCCGGATACACGTAGGCGTTCCTATAGCCGAAAATCTGCTGCAAGTGTTCCACCGGACGGAGTGCTCCAAACATACCGCCCAAACCGACAAAACACACGGGACGAAATTCAAAAGAATCGGGAAACTTCAAGTGATCGATGAAATATTTAAGCACGCCAGGCATGGAACCGTTGTACTCGGGAGTCACGACAATCAGACCGTCGCTGGTGAGAACTTTTTCCATGTACGGTTGCATGGCTTCGCTGGGTTTACCGTAGTGAAGATCGTCATGGAGATGCTCTTTCATTTGGCGCAGATCAAGAATCTCCACATGTTCTCCCAAAGACTGATAGACGGACTGGATGTATTTCGCAACTTTGAAAGTGTTTGATTCCGGGCGATCGGTTCCCGCGATAATGTATTTCATTGAGCTGATTCTCCTAGACAAAACGGTATACCTTTCGCTGTAATAAAACACAAGAGTCAACTGCGAGGAGCAACATCCGTGGCGCATCCAAAGATTTGGTTTATTCTCACCGAAGGACAGGTCAACGGACCTTTTGATCAGGATGAAATCGAAACACGTTTAGCGTCCGCCAAAGATCCCCAGATCTGGGGCCGCGGCCATGCGGAGTGGATGACTCCTTCGAAATGGCGCCAAATTGTAAAAGAAATCACAGCAACAATTCCGGGCTCCGCACAACCACAAGGAGTTTGGAAAGTGCGTGTCGAAGGCCGGGAAAAAAGTCCTATGAAATACCCCGAGCTTATCTCTTTCTTAAAAACCATGACGGATTATTCCGCTGTCGACATTTCTCCGGAAGGCAGCTCTTCATGGAAAGAGGTTTATGCTGTTCCCCGCGTCGTGGAAGATCTCGGCATCAGCCGCCGCTCGCATCCGCGCGTTCCCATCGTTGGCACTTTGAAATGCGAAAGTCCCAAAGGGGAATTCACCTGCCGGGTGATTTCTATCAGTGAGGGTGGTTTAGGCGTGAACGACGCCCAAAACTTGCAGATTGGCGAGCGCTTTGAGGGCACGCTGACAAGTCCGAACCTTTTCGTGACCATCAACTCCACATGCGAAGTGGTGTATGTTGGCAATGACGGTTATGCGGGCTTGCGCTTTATCGGTCTTCCCACCGAATTTAAAAGTTCGATCATTGAGTACGTTAATAAATTTGCCACCGCTTAAGGGATCATGCGCCGACTGCTTTTGCTTTTCTTATTTTTAAGCCCCGAATTGGCGGCGGCCGCGCGCGCCACCGAGTGGAGCTTGCACATCGACACCAAGGCGGAAGCCGTTTATTTTGCCCAAGAGTACGGTGAAGACACGAATAACGATCAGTACAAACTCGAACTCGATCCCAATTACGATTGGCGCTACAAAGAATCTTTTCGCTTCTTTCTAAAACCGGTGTTTGTCGCTGATCCGGGAAATAAATCCGAAGAGGAACGATATTTCTTTGATGCCACGGAAGCCTTTGTCCGCTACCAAGGCGACACATTTTCTTTGCAAGCGGGAAACTCTCTTTTTTCCTGGGGTGTGACTGATGGTTACAATCCTTTGGATGTGATTAACTCCAAGCAGTACTTCGATCCCTTGCACAGTCGCAAGCTCGGGGCCTTATCCTTGGTGTTTTCGCAAGGGCTGGAACACTGGGATTACGATATCGTCTATATTCCGCGCAATCGCGGCGCAATTTTACCGGGAGAAAAAAGCCGCTGGCTTCCACGGGAAGTCCTTGTACCGGAAACCCCCGGTAATGACTTGGTCTTATTGCTTCCACCCAGCCTGCGTTACCATTATGGATCGCGGGATGAGCTTGAAAACGCCTTGGATAATAATTTTGCGTTTCGTCTGCAAAGACGTGGCGACATTTTTGATCACAGTTTGAGTTATTTTGAAGGAACTGCTTCGTTTCCTTTCGTTCAACCTGTTGTCACCGGCACCGTTGTGGAAGTGTCGCCGAAAACAGTGGTGCAAGTCGATCCTGATGTGACCCTCAACCTCAATGACTACCGTATTCGTCAAGGCGGTCTTGCCTTTGTAGCCCATAAGTGGGATTTCCTGTTTAAGTATGCCACATCCTATTCACAAAGTCTCGGCGATGACCGTCGTCTTCCGGGATGGACTCATGAAAGTGTTCTCGCTTTAGAGAAGACTTTCAACCTTGGCAGCGATGGCATCGTGGTCGCCGTCTTACAGCATTCCTTTATTAATTCCGAACGCGAAAATGATTCCAACCTTTCCGTCACAGAGATCTTTCGCCGGGCGTGGATGATCGGCGGCAAAGGCACTTGGAAGGAAGTCTGGAATTTTTCTCTTATGGGACTTTACGACAGCGTTCGTTACAGTCACTTTGCGGAAGTGTCTCTTGGACGGCGTTTCTTTGATGCGTGGTTAGTCACTGCGACCGGCAATGTGATTGACGGCCCTAGTGACGCTCCTTTGGGAGTGTATGGAAAGAACGATTCTTACTCGCTGGCGATCTCGCGCTCTTTTTAAGGCGATAACTGCAATAAAAGCTCTTGCCCTGTGGTGGTGGAAAGCTTATTGACCTTTAACGCCAGCCCTTCCGTCAGAGGAATCTGCGGAATGGCGACACTCACCGTTTTTCCCCACAGCGCGGAAATGATTTTATCGCGGATCGTGCCGGAAGAAAAACTGCGGTACGGATGATAGCGGTTGACGTAAGAAGAATCCCACTGCGGCGAGAGACTCATGCTGGGATTTGCGAAATACGCTTGCGCCTGGCCGTTACTGACTTTGATCTGCACTTTTGATGAAAACGGCACGGTGAAATTCATAAACGGCACATAGGAGCCGCTCTTAGGCGCTTGCATCTTGGAAAGAATCTGTGCCTTCACCTGGTACTGCAATCCCTCGCCTTGAATATCCACGTCTTTATTGGAGTAAACCTGAAAGCGGAACTGTGTCGATTTAGAAAAGCGCATCAGTTCCGGCCAAATAAAAAACTGATAAAAGCGGGAATTCATCAGGGTTGAGAATCCAGGAATGCGGCTGGAAGAGACTTCATGCAACCACGAGTTGCCAGCATAAGCACGCTTCATCACTTCCCGGATGAAATCTTTAGGAAGACGCAATTGCGCCTGAGTTCCAGTGGTGACCGAATCATTGGCGCTGAGTTTGAGCGTCTGTTCGGGCTCATCCTTTAAGGCGGTAAACTGAATTTGCAAAGTTCCTTTGAGGCGGGCTCCGGCATCGCCTAAATCTTTGTATTCATCGGCTCTCATAAGGATACGGATATCCGGGCGAGAAACAATCAGCTCGCGCGCTTGCGAGAAATCGATTTGCACATTCTTGAGATAATTTTGCACGTACTGCTTCAGCAATTCTTTTTTAGGTGTCACAAAGCTTGACGAATCATTGGTGATTTTACTGATTTCAGTTTTAATAATATCGGCAAAACCTTGAACACCATCGCACTGAATGGCTCTCGCGGTCCAACTGCCCGGCTGCCAAGATAAATCCACGGATTGCACTTCCGTTCCAGCTTGGGACGATTCTATAGAAGGGGCCACTTGCACGCTGAAAGAACCTTTTCCGGGAGCAAGATTTAAAACAACATTACGGCAATGAGCCTGAATACGAAAGCGACCGATAATACCGCCCACTTCACGCTCGACGATATGATCGACTGAGACCTCTGCAATATTTAATTCTGCGCGCAGGTTCTTTGAAGTGAGATCAAGAACGGTTTTCCCCTCTGTGAGCGCCGGCTTTTGCAATTGAGTTTTAATTTTCAAAGAAATGCCTTTGATTTGAACAGGCACGTCCTGCGAGAGAACTTGCTGATCAGGAAATTGCCAGTTTCCCTCGAACTCTTTGTTCACGAGAGTTTCCCATTTTTTTTCAATGAGATTCTGTTGAAACTGTCTAGGTAGCACCAACTCAAAATCAGAATTGATTTGCGAAATCGAAAATGCGTGTGAAGATATAAAGAATGTGACCAACGCCGCCGATAGGCCTTTGGTCCTTACACAACTCGTTTTTTTCATCTCTGTTTTTTTCATCATTGATCTCACCATGTTTCAAAGATACGGCTTAGAACCGTTTTTACAAAGGAACTTGTTTTGAAAGAATCGAAAGAAGACAGTGCTATGAAGGCAAAAAAGAATTTCTCCATTTCCGTCAAACAACTCTCCATCTCAACACTTCTTTTTATCTTCGCTCTGACGCTGGTCAGTTTGTTCGCGCTACCAAAGCTGCAAACACAGTACAGCCTCAAGCAGTTTCTTCCGCGCGACAATCCACTCTTAAAGCGTGACGAGCACACGCGACAGCTTTTCCAGCTCTCGGATGCGCAACCGTTCATCATTACAGCAAAGATCGGCGCAAAGAACGAGACCTGGTTTGAAAAAAATAAAATCGAAAATCTAGAAAGACTCACAGATCTGCTGGCGCATTTTCCCGGCGTGCGCAGCACTCTGAGCCTTGCCAACGTTCAAGGCGCCATCAGTAGCGACCATGGTCTGAGTGTCGGTCCTCTTTTAAAAAATCTTCCTCAGGAAAAATGGACGTCTGAAACCTTGAACAATCCGTTGATCGCGCCAACGCTGATCTCCAAAGACGGAAAAACAGCGTCAGTGATCGTTAATGTGAAGCCGCTCAACACGCAGGAACTCTTGCATCTGCGCCAGAATCTCGCAGTGACAGCTTCCGCAGCGCTGCCTTTCTCGCAAGTGGATATCGGCGGCACCCCTGCGGTGCAAACGGACGTCGGCGTTTTACTGCAAACGGAAATCCGCAACTTTGTGGTGCTGGGATTTCTTGCCTGCTTCCTTGTGCTGGGTTTGGTTTTCTCGAACTGGTCGCCGCTGATTATTTCTTTTATTGTGATTTTAAGTGCGAACATTATTGTGCTCGCGGTGATGGCTTTGGCGGGTTATCCGTTTTCTATTTTGTCCAGCACCATTCCAATTTTAACAACTGTGGATGTGGTGTCTTTATGTATTCACACGCTTTTGCGTTTTACGGAAGAACGCAAGAATCAACCACGCGCCAGTCACGAGCAATTGCTCGTCTACACCTTTAAAACCCTGATTGGCCCGAACTTTTTTGCCTCGACGACAACCATGATCGGATTTTTGGCTCTTTTAACTGTGAAAGTGCCGCTCATCCGTGATTACGGGATCACGGCGGCCGGCGCCATCATCATAGGCTGGATTGTAACGACAGCGTTGCTCTTTCCTTTGCTGCTCTTTTTGCCGGCACCGCGCGCACGTGATTGGGCGTGGGCCAAGGCGCGCTGGGCTCTTTATCTTTTCCGTCGTTCCGGGGTTTGGGCGTTTTTGATTATTCTTGTCTGCTCAGGACTTGCGATTAAAGGACAAAGTCTTTCCTGGTCCGCCCGTTTATTTGATGATCTTCCGACGAATCACCAAGTCCGTCTTTCCACTGAGACGATTGACAAGGAATTGGGTGGCATGATTCCCGTCGACATTGAAATCAAAGGTGCGGCGGATGTGTGGAATGATCCAAAACTCCTGGCAGATTTAGACAGTCTTTTAAGCGATATTCGCCGTATCGACGGGGTTGGCAGCGTTGTGGGGCTTCCGGATCTGGTCGCGGCCGCCAATCTTCATCACACGCGCCTGCCGGCCAGCCGTTCATCGACCGCAGAGATTTTCTTTTTGTATTCACTTTCCAGTGAAAGTCCTTTGAAGAATTTCTTGAATACGGATTCTTCGAATACGCGCGTTTCCGTGCGCACGCGAGATTTACCCGCGGATCAATTGCAGTCGGTGGTTGAGCGTATTCGCGAAACCACGAAAGAAAGATTTCCAACCATGGATGTCGCAGTGACCGGTATGGGCTCGACCATTCATCACCTTAATAATGAACTTTCGCACGAGCTGATCTTTGGCTTCTGGCAGTCCATGGTGGCGATTTGCCTGGTTTTGATTTTTGTTTTCCGTTCCGTGCGCTGGGCTTTAGTGGCTTGTATTCCGAATCTGGTGCCACCCGCAGCATTGCTGGGTTTCCTGGCTATTTCAGCAACTCCAATCAAACCCAGTGTGGCGATTATTTTTTCCATCGCTTTGGGATTGGCGTTTAACAACACCGTTTATCTTTTGGAGCGCTTGCGCTTAATTCAAAAGAATTCGCGCTCTAAGCAATTGGAAATTGAAAAGACTTTGTGGCGTGAAGGCAATCCTTGCCTGATATCCAGCATGACTTTGCTTGCGGGTTTCTCGGTCTTTATGGCGTCTTATTTTGCGATGAACCGCATTTTTGGTTTCTACATGCTGCTGTCGATGCTGGCGGGTCTTGTCGGAGATTTGATTCTTCTTCCGACTTTGCTGAAAAGTTGTCCGTGGCTTTTGGGCCCGGTAAGCTGGAAAAAGGAGAAAATTATGGCCACTGCGTCTGCGTTGTTCCTGGCACTTTCTATTTCACTGTCCCCGGCTCCCGCGCATGCACAGACACCGAGCGTGCAGCAAATCGGCGAAGAAATGAGCCGCCGTCTGCGCTCTCGCGACGAAGAGTTCACAGTGAATATGAAAATCATCGAGGCCGATGGTTCCAGCAAAGACCGTCAGATGCGCATTTGGCGTTTAAGTCCCAACAAAAAAGAGCACTATCTGATGGTGCGCATGGAAAAGCCTGTTGATCTCAAAGGCACGGCTCTTCTCGCGACATTGAAAGACTCGCAGGAAGAAAAATGGATTTATCTGCCTTCGAGCAAACAAACGCGACGCTTGACCGGTGAAAGCGGACAAGGCGGGATTTTGGGTTCCGAGCTGAGTGCGGAGGATTTTGACTTTAATCGCGAACAAGGTGTGCAAAGCGCGATTAAAAAAGAAATCGAGGTCAAAGGTAAGAAGTACTATTTGATTGAGAGTGATGTAAACTCCACGTCTGCCAACTATTCCAAAGTTGTGAGCTATGTGGCTGCCAGCGATTATTTACCGGTCAAAGTGGAGTGCTTCGATAAACAAGGAAAGCTGCAGAAAGTTCTCGATATCACCGGCTACCGCAAAGTGGGAAATGATAAATGGCGCGCGGGAAAAATCAAAATCCGCAACGTGCAAAACAAGCGCGGCACTGAAATCACGCTCTCGGAGGTAAAATTGGATCGCGACTTAAAGACGAGCCGTTTTACTCCCAAAGCCCTTTCCCAAGAGTAAACAACGAAAAGTCCGCGGTATTAGTTCACTGCGGACTTCTTTTGGTGACTTACGATCTTCACCGCATTTTTCTCAACCCAGCCTGCGAGCGCATGAACGTGCTGAGCCACCTCTTTTCCTAAAGAAGTGAGACTGTATTCGACCCGCGGAGGGATTTCTTTATAATCCCTCTTTGAAATAAAACCATCAGCTTCAAGAGTTTTCAAAGTCTGACTGAGCATTTTTTCGCTCACACCATCAATGCGTCTTCTGAGTTCGCTAAAGCGGTATGTTTTTTCTTGAAGAACCACCAAAATGAGACATCCCCACGTGCTGGTCACGTGATCCAGAATCTCTCTGGAAGGGCATTTCGCCGATAAAACGTCTGCTTTCGGGGACTTCGCCATAAAAACTCCCATGGTACGCCGTCACTAACCTTAAGGTATGTACTTACTTTAAGTTAGCGAATGTGTTATCGTAAGTCAATCAGTAAGGAGATCGGCTTTATGGGTAAATTAAAGGTAGCAGTTATCGGAACCACAGGCTTTGTCGGCAAAGCCATCACGAATGAATTGATCAACCGCGATCACAATGTGACCGGTATCTCAAGAAAAGTATCAAAGTCAGAAAAGAGCAACCTGAACTACATTGAATCAGATGTCATGGACGCTAAAAGATTAGCCGAAGTTCTAAAAGGTCATGATGTTGTCGTGAGCGCCTACAATTCAGGCTGGACGAACCCCCATATTTACGATGATTTTTTAAAAGGTTCCAAGTCCATTCAAGAGGCTGTGAGAATGGCGGGAGTTAAACGCTACATCGTGATCGGCGGAGCTGGAAGTTTGTATGTGGCCGATGGAGTTCAAGCGGTTGATACCCCCGATTTCCCCAAAGAATTTCACGCTGGCGCCACGGCGGCACGGGATTACTTGAATTTCTTAAAGTCTGAACAGAGTCTGGACTGGGTTTTCTTCAGTCCCGCATTTGAAATGCACCCGGGAATCACCACCGGCAGAACCGGGAAATACCGTTTAGGTTTAGACCATCCTGTCTTCAACAGCGAAAACCGAAGCGTTCTTTCGGTGGAAGATTTAGCTGTGGTTATTGCTGATGAGATTGAAAAACCTAAGCATCACAAACAGCGTTTCACCGCGGCTTATTAAGAGGGAGGGCGTAACCGCCCTCCTACCTATTTGGAATTAGCCAAAGAAACTTGTTCGTTCAAAGTCCAAAGATCGTAAAGATAACCGATGCCAACAAGACCTCCGGTGAAAAACCAGATAATGCCAGAGATCCATTTTCCCATATAAAAACGGTGAACTCCGAAGAACCCTAAGAACACCAGACAGATCCAAGCGATATTGTAGTCAATAGGACCTGCCTTGTATTTGATATCACAATCGCGATCCATACCAGGAATTAGGAACAGATCCACAATCCAACCAACTCCTAAAAGCCCCAGAGTGAAAAACCAAATCGTTCCCGTCACCGGACGACCGTAATAAAAACGGTGCGCCCCCATAAAGCCAAAGATCCAAGTTAAATATCCGATAATTTTTGAATGTGTGTTTTGCATGAAACATCCTTAAGGCGCTTCAGTAAGAACCTTCGCTAGTGATCCTTCTTTGCGCATGGTTTCGATGGTTTTAGAGAAAGCGTCAGCGAGGGCGCGGCCTTGGTGGGTGTTCTGAAAGGCGAAGTAGACAGACTGTTCAGAAAGAGGTTTGGATTTGTCGAACTCGATGTCTTTTTCTCCGCTCAGTTGCAAGGCTTTCAAACCGGAGCGTTCTTCAACGACGAAGGCATCGATGGCACCGCGACCCAGTTTTTTCATATTGAGCACGTCATCGGCGGCGAATTCAAACTTGATTTTCTTGTTGTTCACAAATTCTTTGGCGTAAGGATAACGGAACGTCAGGCCCACCTTGCGACCTTCCAGATCTTTGAAGGATTTTAACGGCAAACCTTTTTTATAAAAAACGTAATCGATCTTGTAGTAAAACGGCGTGCTCTTCACGGCGTGCTTGGGCAAATACACATCAAGGCCCGGAAAAAATCCGTCCACCTTATTGGTGCTGAAAGATAAAAGAGCTTTTCCCGCCGGAGAAACAACGATGGTCACATCGTGATTGTTACGCTTGGCGATTTCTTTGGTTAAAGAAACAAAAAGACCTTTTTCCGGATTTTCCACCATCAGGGGAATAGGAAACGTCGCCATCACCAAAGACTTTGCGGAAGCCTTGAGGCCGAAAAGAAGTAAAACAATAACGTACCGGAATAATTGCATAACTAAGTAAAAGTTTATTGAGAAGATTTAGCAAGATATTTCGTTCTCGGAAACTACAAATTGGCGGAAACTCCGCGGGCAGCGAAAGTGGAGTTTCTTTTTCCTTGAAAACCTTCGCGGACAAAAACTTCAAAACCTTCCTTCCGCAAGGCGCGCTTTAAACTGCCCTTGCAAGCGTAGGTTGAAAGCACACAGGGAACTCCCGCTCCTTGCACCAGAAACTGCGTGAGAAATTCTTCTTCCCACAAATAGGGTGACGTCTTTGAACTGAAAGCATCATAGAGGATGCAGTGATATTTCGACACCAGCTGTACGTCTTCTGAAAGAGCAGCGTGAATGTCTTTTTCACTGCGAAAATGAAAACGCAAAAATTCTTTGAGCGAAACCACAGACAAATCCGTTCCTTGCACAAGATGCTGAGCCACGTATTCGTAGGTGTCCCATACTTCGCCGGTCAGCAGTTCTTTTCTCTCCTGCAGCCAATGCAAGAAGAATTCGCGCAACTCCGGCACGCTCTCATAACTAGTGATCAATCCGACTTCGTCCGGCTTTTTTCCTAAAAGCAGAGCTTCACGGGCGATGGTCAGCTCGATGTACCCAAGCCCTAGACCGACAATAAGAAAATGAGCCTTTTCCACTTTCTGCAAGGTCAACGCGATCGGCTTTCCGTAGATCAACAGAGTTTCCGCGCACGCGCCACCGGAGTGATGCATAGACTCGCCCTTGTCCTTATTAGGATCCACAGACTCTAAAAGGCGCAGACTGGGACTGCCGTCCCCGGTGATTTCGATTTCAAAACCGATGTCGCGCCAAAGCTTCATGGAACTCACTTCTCATTGACTTCCCGCAGAAAAAACTTGTACAAGTCCTTCATGGAAAGAGGTTGGTTGGGTCTTCCCTATCATACAATCAGCGAGCACTACAATAAGCTCTTTGGGGAAAAAGTCTACAAGGTTCCGGTCTCTGTCGTGGATGACTGTCCCAACCGCCGTGGTCTCAAAGGCATGCAGACGTGCGTTTTTTGCGATGTGTGGGGCTCGGCTGCCAATGCTGAAAGCCTTTCCATGGAGTTGCGCACGCAGATTGAAACTTATCAATCCAAAATCAGCGCGCGCTACAAAGCCAAAGCTTTTCTGATCTACTTTCAGGCTTACACGAATACATTTACGAAGGTCTCGGCGCTTCGTCATAACTTTGATGTGGCTTTGTCATACCCGTGGGTGAAGGGATTTACTGTCGGCACCCGCCCTGACTGCCTGTCGAAAGCGGTTTTGGATTTGTGGCAAGAGTATCATCAGAAATCTTTCGTCGCCGTCGAACTGGGTGTGCAGAGCTTTTTCAACGATCAGCTGGAATTCATGCGCCGAGGGCACACGGCGGAAGCGTCTTTGGAGGCGATTCACAAAATCGCCGCAAATACCAATGTGGATCTTGGCATTCATCTGATTTTTGGAAATCCCGGTGAAACAGACGAGCACATCGTGAAAACAGCGGAGATCGTCAACACTCTCCCGATCACCAACGTAAAACTGCATAATCTGCATGTCTTAAAGAACACTCCGCTAGAGGAAATGTACCACCGTGGGGAATTCATGCCCATTGATAGAGACACCTATGCGCGCCGGGTGGAGCTGTTTCTGCAGCATCTTTCGCCGAAATTCGCTCTGCACAGGCTTGCCGCGTACTCTTCACGCTGGGAAGAGCTTGTTGCGCCTGAGTGGACCAAAGATAAAATGGGCACACACCAGTACATTATCGATTATTTGCGCGAGAAAAAGTCCTACCAATCACAGCTTTTCCACGCTTTGAGCGAAGAAGACAGAGCCGCGCAGACCATTTTGCAGAAAAAGTCCGTACCGGTCGCTTCCGTTCATGCCTAGTTCCTGCGCAATTTAAGATCCTGTAAGATCACGACAGGAAAAATCCCGTTTAAAACAGCTGTAGACAGACTTTTTGAGCTGGACCTTCGTTTTACGAGGAAAAAACGAACGCCCCTGCTAATTTTGTTTGCAAGGAATTAGAGTCAAGCAGTTCACCAAATCTGCTTAATTGATGAGCAACGTCACAAAAAAGTTGGCGTTAAGTAAAAAAATATTCTTGCAAGTTCAGGGAAAGAATTACAGGATCAAAACAGAGATCGATACCCGCCTTATTGATGAGGCACCTGCAAGAGACCCCTAGATATAGGGGTGGCCGAAAGAAAACTGACGGCAACTTAAGGGAGGTTTCCAGGATTTAACAACTGTGAACCAGCAGCTAAGGATTAGCACTCAGTCTCAAACAATACCTACATCTATATATTGAGCCACGACCTGAATTTTTGCGAGGGGCAAAATTCGGGACGGGGATTTTTTTGCCCAAATGGAACGGGGCAGAGGGGATACACCATGTTGGAAACAACAGCTCACATCATGAGAGTTAAAAAAAGAGATGGCACACTGGAGCCTGTCGATGTCACGAAGATCGTTGAACGTGTGACTCGCAATTGCCAGGGCCTGACGCAAGTCGATCCGTTGCGTGTAGCGACCAAAGCTATCAGCGGCCTTTACGACGGCGCGACGACCAATGAACTTGATAATCTGTGCATTCAGACAGCGTCGCTTTTGATCGGTGAAGAGCCGGAGTATTCCCGTCTCGCCGCTCGCCTGCTTTCCACTTATATTGATGAAGAAGTGCGTTCTCAGAAGATTCAATCTTTCGCGGACTCCGTGGCTTTCGGTCACTCGGTGGGTCTTCTTTCTGAAACCACTTATAAATTCGTCGAAGCCAACAAAGCGGCTTTGTGCGCGGCGATTGAGCCTTACCGCACCGACCGTTTCGAGTACTTCGGTTTGAGAACCGTTTACGACCGTTATCTTTTGAAAAACCCTAAATCACGCCAGGTGTTTGAAACACCTCAATACTTCTTTATGCGCGTGGCTTGCGGTTTGGCGCAATCCGTGGAAGAGGCGATTGAGTTCTATCGCTTGATCTCTTCTCACGATTACATGCCGTCCACCCCGACCCTGTTCAACTCCGGCACCAGCCGCCCACAGATGTCTTCTTGCTATCTTTTGGATTCTCCGGAAGATGATTTGCAAGCCATCTACAATAAGTACACAGACATCGCCCTTCTTTCCAAATTCGCCGGCGGTATTGGTGTGGCTTACTCCCGCGTTCGTTCCCGCGGTTCTTTGATCAAAGGCACTAACGGTCACTCCAACGGTATCGTTCCTTGGTTGAAAACCATGGACTCTTCCGTGGCGGCTGTGAACCAAGGCGGTAAACGTAAAGGCGCTGCCTGCGTTTATCTGGAGACTTGGCACGCGGACATCGAGGAATTCCTTGAACTTCGCGACAACACCGGTGACGAAGCAAAACGCACGCACAACTTGAACTTGGCCAACTGGGTTCCTGATTTGTTCATGAAGCGCGTGGAAGCTGACGGCATGTGGTCTTTGTTCGACCCTCGCGTGGTTCCGCACTTCGTAGACACTTATGGTCCTGAGTTCGAAGCGGCTTACGAAGACGCTGAAGCGAAAAAGCTTTATGTTAAACAAGTCAAAGCTCGCGACCTGTATTCACGCATGATGAAGACTTTGGCGCAAACAGGTAACGGCTGGATGACTTTCAAAGACGCTGCGAACTTGAAAGCCAATCAAACGGGTGAACCTGGCAACGTGATCCACTTGTCCAACCTGTGCACTGAGATCCTGGAAGTCACTTCCAATAAAGAAACCGCAGTGTGCAACCTCGGCTCCGTCAACCTGGGCCGTCACGTGGAAAACGGTCAGTTCAACTTTGAAAAACTGGCGAAATCCGTGCGCACAGCTGTGAAATATTTGGACCGCGTTGTTGATATCAACTTCTACCCGATCCAAACAGCTCAAGACTCCAACCACAAATGGCGTCCCGTTGGTTTGGGCGTAATGGGTCTTCAGGATGCTTTCTTCCAATTGAAGCTTCCTTTTGACTCCGCAGCGGCTCGTGATTTGTCTGCGAAAATCCAAGAAGAGATCTACTACAATGCTTTGCTCACTTCTTGCGAATTGGCGGAAAAATACGGACCTCATGGCGCTTACGAACAAACAAAAGCGGCGAAAGGCTTGTTGCAATACGACCTTTGGGGCGTGACTCCGTCTCAACCGGAGCGCTTTGAAAAACTCAAAGCACGCATCAAACAATTCGGCTTGAGAAACTCTTTGATGATCGCGATCGCGCCTACAGCGACAATCGCTTCCATCGTGGGTTGCTATGAAGCTATCGAACCGCAAGTTTCCAACCTGTTTAAGCGTGAAACTCTTTCTGGTGAGTTCATGCAAATCAACAGATACTTGGTCGCTGATTTGAAAGCGATGGGCTTGTGGAATGAAGACATCCGCAACGAGATCAAACTTCAAGACGGTTCTATCCAAGACGTCGCGGCGATTCCTCCGCAATTGAAGGAATTGTATCGCACTGTTTGGGAAATCCCCATGAAGTCTTTGATCGACATGGCGGCAGACCGTGGCGCTTACATCGACCAGGCTCAATCTTTGAACCTGTTCATGGAAAGCCCGACCATCGGCAAAGTTTCTTCTATGTACATGTACGCATGGAAGAAAGGCGTTAAAACCACTTACTACTTGCGCTCTCGTCCCGCGACGAAGATCGCAAAAACCACTGTGAAATCTTCCGGTGCCGGCGCTGAAATGATCATGGGCGCAGGCAACTCGATGGATGCGGCTCCTGCTGCGGCGGAAGCGGCTCCGAAGAAGACTTACACAGACGCGGAAGTCATCGCATGCTCCCTGGAAAACCCTGAAGCTTGCGAGGCTTGTCAATAGTCCGCGGCTTGCCCGCGAAGGCTGAACCCGCGGATGAACCGCGGAGAGTGGAGGTGTCCGCAAGGACACCGAAACTGAACCGGCTCCTTCAATGGAGCCCTTATTTTGGAGAACGTTATGATTTTGGATCCCGGTTTTAATTTAACTTTGCGCCCGATGAAATACCCTGTTTTTTACGAAATGTATAAAAACGGAATTAAAAACACTTGGACTGTTGATGAAGTGGATTTCTCCACAGACCTCGTTGATTTGCACTCAAAGATGACTCAGGCAGAGAGACACTTGATTTCTCGCCTCGTGGCTTTCTTTGCGACAGGTGATTCTATCGTCGGCAATAACCTTGTTTTGAATCTGTACAAACACGTTAATACGCCGGAAGGCCGTATGTACTTGTCGCGCCAGCTTTACGAAGAGGCGTTGCACGTTCAGTTCTATCTTACTTTGCTTGACACTTACATCCCAAATCCAGATGAAAGAGCCGAAGCGTTCGCGGCGATCGAAAATATTCCTTCGATCAAGAAAAAAGCGGATTTCTGCTTTAAGTGGATGGATTCCATCAATGAGCTGGAGACTTTAAATACGAAAGAAGACCGTCGTCGCTTCTTGATGAACTTGATCTGTTTTGCGACATGTGTGGAAGGCTTGTTCTTCTATGCGGCGTTTGCTTACGTTTATTTCTTGCGCTCTAAGGGCTTGTTGTCGGGCCTTGCTTCCGGAACCAACTGGGTGTTCCGTGATGAATCCATGCACATGGCATTTGCTTTGGAAGTGATCAAAACCGCGCGCAAAGAAGAGCCGGATCTTTTCAATTCACAAATGGAAGACATGGTTGTGCAAATGCTTGAAGACGCGATCGAATGCGAAATGGAATTTGCGCATGACGTATTGCAATTGGGCGTTGCCGGACTTTCTCCTAAGGATATGCGCCAGTATCTTGAATACTGCGCGGACCAACGCTTGGAAAGCCTGAATATCGCTCCTCGCTACAACGTGAAAAATCCATTCGCGTTCATGGAGTTGCAAGATATGCAAGAGCTTGCCAACTTCTTCGAAAGACGCGTTTCCGCTTACCAAACAGGTATCAGCGGCTCCGTCACTTTCGATGAGGCGTTCTAGCGCCTGGACTAGCTATTGAGAAATACAATTCTTTGGATTCTCTTTTTTTTAATCTGTATGGGGGTGGGATTTCTTCACGGAGTCCTGCCCCAAGGTCTTTCTAGAAGCTACTTTTTAAGGCCCACTAAAATTCAAGTTCTGACCACGGATGAAATCTTTTTCCCCGCGGAGATCCGCGAAAAACTGGAAGAAGAACTTCATGTTAAATTCGCAGTCACCATCACCCGCGATTGGGATGGAATTCTGGCGCACACGGTGGCTAGCCCCGCCGCCGACCTGATTTTTCTTCCTTCTTTTTGGGCGAAAACTTTAGTTCATCAGGATTTACTCTCTGATATCGCCGGACCTCGCAAAGAGCTTTTGCAAAGAGTTGCTTCCGATTTTACCGGAAAACCGCAAGAGGGCTTTTATTTTCTTCCTTTCTATTGGATCAAGACCACCATCAAAGCTCCCAACGGCGAAAGCTTTGCTGATTTTCTGAAAAACAAAAAGGAACCGTTTTTGTATCTATTGGCCGATGAGGACCTGCTATTGCGTCACTTTGAAGTTTGGAAAGAACAAGGCTTGCGGGATTTAGTCGCCCAAAAAAAAGTTCTGACTCTGCAGTTGGAGCATTTGAACAAAGACTTGCCCACGCAAGGCGCGATGGAAGCTCCCATGCTGGAGGAAAGCTCCCAGGCCTCTTTGCCACAGCTTAGCGCTCTGCTGATTTGGGGGGCCGCGATTCCGGCAAACTCGGAAAAGAAAGCGATGGTGCTTGAGATTCTCGACACCCTCACCACTCCGGAGTATCAAGAAAAGTATTTGCTGAAAACACCGTTTAATTCGGCCTTCTCGACCGTGACGGGAAACGACATTCCCTTGCAACGCCGAGCCGAGGCGATTCGCAACTTACAGCTCAAAGACACCCTGATCCTTGAAGGCAAGGATCAGGATGCCAAGAATAAACTTAAAAACCAGTTTGATTTTATTTTGTGATAGTGACGTTGTTCGCACCTTGAGCGTCGTTAACAACGACGTTACCGCTGGCATCACGGGCCTGGATAAGAATGCGAACCGTGTTACTGCCGCCGGCAAGATAATTGGTATCAATCGCGAAATTAAATTTCCCGTTCACGCAAGTTGCGGAATTCGCAGCGCTGCCAGGGTAAAGATCGGTGATACCAATCTGCGAGCCATTGCGAGTGGCGATGATATTGTGGGAAGGATACGTGGAAACATAGCACTCACCGGAAACTTCAAGCTTGGAAAGACCAGTGGCCTGAAATGTGGGAGCATAAGATTTTAGATACAACTCTTCCGACTTTGGATCTTTATTCAAAGCAAAAGAACTGGGATCATTTTTTTGGTCCGTAAGAAGCGAATTGCCATTCATCGGCTGACAAGCCGCCAAACCCACGAGAAGGCTCGACAAACCTAAAAAGTGAAGTACTGAAGATTTCATAGATCCCCCACCTTTTAAGAATAAATGAGACAGCGGCGGATCTAAATGAGTTTTTAGTGGGAGTCTAGTTTTGAGACACTGGCGTGGCCCGCTATCCGCGCGCCGTCTTAAGCCAACCCCTTGCTCGTTCCAAAATGAGCGGGTCCATAAAGAGGAAGTAGGTCGAAACCATGGTCGTGGCGAAAGGTCCCAGACCCATAAAAACGCCGATTCCGGCATGAAAGAAAAGTCCGAGTGAAAGCCACAGCGTGCGCGTTTTCGGCCAAGCAACCATGGCCGGAAAATAGACCTCAAAAAGAATGGTCAAATATGCAATCACCGGAATGCTCCACGGGATGTTTCTTAAGAAAGAAAAATCCATGGTGGTCATTTGCGGATTGGCCATCACACTCCACAAAGCCGTGCCATCCCACCAGCTTCCGCCTTTGAGTTTTTCCCAGCCTGTGTAGGCGTAGATCACGCAAATCTGCACTTGCATCATGCGGATCATCAGCGAACTCAACGTATCGGATTTGCGGAAAGAAGTTTTCTTTCTCCACAGATTCAGAATACTCAAACGTTCGCAAGATTGAGTGAAAGACATGTAAAACAAGAACAAAGCCGCGATAATATCGGCGCCAAAATTCACTGAGTAATTGCGCTGAATAAAACCGGCATCGATGATCCACGCAATTCCCATCAGCCAGCGCCCGCCTACACCCAAAGTGAGCAAAACCAAGAGCACAACCAAAAGAATGTGCATGGCCAGATTCCACGAGTCCGGCCAGAAACACCATAAAAAGAGCGGACGGTAAAGATCCGGCATCGCTTCTAAGGCCAGCGAGCGCGGAATCCAACTGTTGTCGCCGTAATAATCGATATTATAAAGACGGACCATGTACATATAGACCATGGTTCCACACAAAAGAATGCGCATGAACGCCAAGCCTAAAAGATTCTGAGGCGCAAACCAGAATTGCTCCCAATGATTCCAGAGCTTTTTCATCATAGCTCCACCTCATCGTTCTCCGCACCCGCGCAAGAATAGAACTCACGCACGAATTGCAATTCTTGGGAAAGCTCCTGCACGGTTTCGTCTTTCAAGGTTACGACTTTATCCAGGTAAGGAACTGTTTCCACGACATGCTCCATTTCCACGGAGGTCGCACCCGGATATTGCTTGCACAGCCACGGACCAAAGAACACCTTCAGGCGTTTGGGATCAATAACCATAAAGCGCATCGCATAGAGATTTCTTTTTTTACGGGGATCGGAAATACCCTGATTTTTTTCTTCAGGAAAAAAACCATCCACCGGTTCGCGGGTTTCATTCCCCTCACTGTCGAGGTAGCGAACCGTGTAGCGCAGATACATGGTGTGCGCGGGGTCCGGGGAAAAAAAGTTCCAGCTTGCGTTCAAACCCACGGTGTTTGCGTACGGAGTGATAAACCGGGATGTGATACGCCCAAAGTAGGCTCCTACATTGGGCATCACCAACATGGTAAAGATATTATAAATGATCCAAAGGCTTAAGAGCCCCTTAAACAGAGGCTTCGCCTTCGCCATCGATGTCATCCGCTTCACCTAAGAAGGGCAATTCTTCATCGTCCTCTTCATCGTTATCCGCAAAAAGCTGATCGTCGGAAGCTTCATTCAGATCTTCATCATTATCGAAAGCTTCAACCGCTTCCGCCACTTCAGAAGATTCTTCCATATCTTCCGCGCCTTCAACCGCTTCCATGCCTTCCATATTCTCAGCGGATTCTACGTCAGAGGATTCAGTGCCATCAGCTTGCGCCGCTGCCGCAGAACCGCCCTTCATAAAGGCCGCTTTCTTTTCCGCTGCTAGGCGCACCAAGGACGTGCCCGCGGCCAAAGCTTCATCGTATTTTTTAAGCCAGTTTGCATCACGCGTGGAAACTGGTTCACCAAAGGCCAAGGCATCACGGATGTTTTGCGCACGTTCTTGATCGCGTTTTTCCGCCTGACGGCGTTTTTCTTCTTCAAAGAAGTCTGTGCTGGTCGCGATATCTTCAAGCTGCTCTTGAATTTTCATGAGCTCTTCTTCGCCTTGAGAGTAAGAGTTGCCCACTTGTTCAGACATAGAATCTGTGATGGACGCCAGAGTCGGTTTTTCTTCCGCCTGCTGTTCATCAATACCTTCCGGCAAAAGTTCATCAATTTGCGACAAGGTCGGAAGCTCTTTCAAGCTTCTCAAACCGAAGATTTCCAGGAATTTTTTGGTGGTTCCGTACTGCATAGGACGGCCTGGAAGTTCAGATTTTCCTTCAAAGCAGACGAGATTTTTTTCCATCAAAGCGCGCAACAAATGACCGGACTCAACGCCACGGATCTCGTCGACTTCCGCTTTCACAACAGGCTGTTTGTAAGCCACGATGGACAGAACTTCCAATGCAGGACCTGAAAGCTTGAATTGACGGGTTTTCAAAGTGCGGCGCAGGAATTCCATATTGTCGATCTTCGTGCGCAGTTGGTATCCGCCTGGAACTTCTTCCAAAGTAACGCCACGGCGGCCGCCGGCGTATTCCACAGCCAGCTGATCCAAAGCGCGGCGGATCTTATCTCCACGAATATTGGTTCCTTTAAATAACAACTTCAATGATGCCAGGCTCACAGGACGATCGCTGGCGAAAAGAACGCTCTCAATAATACTTTCCAAGCGCTCTTCTTCGACGAACTCGACTTCTTCAATCTCCGCGGAGTCAAAACCATCGAGTTCCGTGCCCTCCACGGACACTTCGTCTTCGTCATCAGCAGCGGCTTCCATTTCAGCCACTTCTTCTTCATTCGCCTCAGGGAGGAAGCCTTCAGACTCTTCCTCTTCTTGCAGGAACACGGAGGCTTCGGATTCTACTCCGTCTTCAGAAGAAAGCTCAGACTCTTCAGTGTCTTGAGCTTCTTCAGATGAGTTCACTTCTTCGTTCAACAATTCATCTTTTTCTTCTGACATGGTCCCCTCTACTAAACTTCCGTCATGTCGTCTTTAAACAACTCATTTTCAGCGGCCAGAATTTCTTCATCGCTCGCCATATCACCTTCAGCAACCACGGACTCTGCACTGTTTCCTTCGACGAAATCCAAGGAAAGCTGGCCGTTTTGCTCTTCCATCTTATCTTCCGCATCGGTGAGCAAAAACTCCTCATCAGGTTCGATTTTTTTGGAGTCTTCCATCATTTTTGCGGCGACTTCATCGGCACGCATGGAATCGTATTCTTCCACGCGAGCTAGAACGTCGGTTTCAACCGGCTTTTTGGTATCAACCCAGATGTCAGAATAAGGCTCGGACTGGTAAAGGCCGACAAAGCCCATTTTTCCCAACTCAAGCAAAGACAAGAACGTGATCAAAGCCTGGCGTGCGCGGTCTTCCGTCGCGGTTACAAGCTCCATCAGCGTCGTACGCTGACCGACGACCAGACGGTCTTTGATTTCCAGAACACGGCTGGCGATAGATTGCGCTTTGGCCGCCACCTGGTGAATTTTCTTTTTCACGGAACGCAGAACACGGCGGTAAGTGGAGATCAAAGAAAACAGAGCATTCTCTTCGAGAATGATTTCCTCTTCTTTTTGCTCCAGGGATTCACGCACACCGCGCAGCCACACATCACGACCCACCAGCGGGCGATCGTAAAGAAGTTTCGCCGCTTCCTGATACTTTTGGTATTCCAAAAGTTTTTGTACCAGTTCTTTGCGCGGGTCTTCCTGCTCGACGACCTCACCGTTTTCATCGTACTGAGGCAGGAGCATGCGGGATTTAATTTGAATCAAAGTGGACGCCATAGCGACAAATTCGCCGGCGACTTCAAGATCCAACTCCTTCATCAATTTGATGTAATCAAGGTACTGCTTGGTGATTTCATGGATTTTAATATCCATGATGTCCATTTCTTCTTTACGGATGAGGTAAAGAAGAAGTCCCAGAGGTCCCTCGAATTTAGGCAACTGAACTGTAATACTCATGAAAGATGGTCCCCTCTTACCATTTCATACTCGACCGCACGATTTCCAACGTCTTTTGGGCTTCTTTGCGGGCCTTTTCGCATCCAGCGTCGATGATTGAATCAAGCTGATTTGGATTATTCAACAACTCTTTTTTCTTTTCGCGAGGACCGGCGGAAATCTTTTCGATATTCGCAGCCAAGCGGCCCTTGCAATCGCCGCAACCGATTCCTGCGGAGCGACATCCCGCCTCCACCCACTGAATATCTTCCGCAGAGGAGTAGAGTTTGTGATAGCCGTAAACAGAGCATTTCGTCGGCTCCCCGACGTCTTCACGGCGCACGCGCGCGGGGTCTGTAACCATCATATTGACCTTTTTTTTCAGGTCTTTTTCGGAATCCTCAGTCAGATAAAGAGTGTTGCCATAAGACTTGGACATTTTTCGGCCATCCAAACCCGGCACCAGAGGAATCTCCGTCAGGAGATGAGTCATCTCCGGAAGTTTTGCTTTATAAAGATTATTAAATCGGCGCACGATCTCGCGGGAGATTTCCAAGTGTGAGATCTGATCGGCTCCAACGGGCACTTTGTGCGCGCGATAAATCGCGATATCCGCCGCTTGCAAGACCGGATAAGCGAAACGTCCCAGATTGTGGGTGTCATTCGCCTTCATTTCTTCAATCGCGTCTTTCCACGTGTTCACGCGCTCAAGCCAGCCCATCGGTGTGAGATTGGCGAAGATCATGAAAAGTTCCAAGTGCTCGGGCACGCGGCTTTGCACGAAGAGAGTGACTTTCTCAGGATCAATCCCCCAGGACAAAAACTCCGCGATCATTTCACGGGTCCATGGGGCAATTTCTTTCGGCGATTTGTAGGCCGTGGTCATGCCATGCCAATCCATCGCTCCAAAAAAACAATCGAATTCGTCCTGCAGCTTCACCCAGTTTTGCAAAGCTCCCCAGTAGTGACCGATGTGCAGGCGTCCTGTGACGCGCATACCGGACATCACGCGCAAACGGCGTGCGGGAGCGGGGGTGGTGCCGTTGACTTCAGAACTCATATTCCAAAGCCCCCCAAAGCCAGAGTCACAAGATGGTTGTAACCCCAGATCACAGGCACAGCGAGAACACGCAAAACACCGGTCAAAACCAGAGCCATCAAAATCATGCTGGTGATGTGTTCGTTCTGCTCAAGCCTGTAGTTGAGCTGCGCGGGTAAAAAACGCGCCAAAACTTTTCCCCCATCCAAAGGATGCAACGGAAGAATATTGAACACCGCCAGGAACAAGTTTGTGACGATGAATGTTTTTAAAATTTCAATCATACCGCCGGCGTAACTCATCACCATGAAATACTTCGCTACGACAGCGATTAAAATCGCGCCGATCACGGCTAAAAGAACGTTGGAAAGCGGTCCGGCCAGAGCAATCCAGAACATATCCACACGGGGATTTTTCAAATTACGGGTATTGACTGGAACGGGCTTGGCCCAACCGAAGAAAATCGGTGTCGCAAGAATAATGGATGCTAACGGCAGAATCAGGGTGCCGATCATGTCCATATGAGCTAGCGGATTCATCGTCAAACGACCCATGACCTCCGCGGTGTTGTCTCCGCGGCGACGCGCCACCCAACCATGAGCGTACTCATGGAAACAAAGTGCGAACAAAAACGGAATAAAGTAAACGCCAATCTTGGCGCCAATCTCGACGAAATCCATACCACCTCACGCTAAATCACACCTAGACTCTTGTCTAGCATGTCGAATCATTTGCTTACATAAAGTGCAAACAGTGTAACACACTCCGTTAAGAGAAAAGCTCTCGTCTTTCCAAGCGCTTGAATAAATCTTCGCCACCATATATTTTCAGGCCCATCGCTATAACTCTATCGAATGGAGATACAATGTCTGACGTAACTGCTGCTCGTCCTGCTTTGACGATGCTCTCTGAAGAAGAAGCCGCTTTCCGCGATGCGGTCCGCGCTTTTGCTGAATCTGAAATCAAGCCCCATGTGACACACATGGACGAAAAAGCGGAAATGGATCCCGCCATCGTTAAAAAACTCTTCGAAATGGGTTTGATGGGCATCGAAACACCGGAAAAATTCGGTGGTGCAGGTTCGACTTTCACCATGGCGTGCTTGGCTGTGGAAGAAATCGGCCGTGTTGACGGTTCTGTCTCTGTTTTGGTGGACGTGCAAAACACTCTCACCACAAATGCCTTCTTGAAATGGGGTACGGAAGCTCAGAAAGACCGCTACCTGCGCAAAATGGCGTCGGAGTGGGTGGGCGCTTACGCTTTGTCTGAATCCTCTTCTGGTTCCGATGCTTTCGCTTTGAAATTGAAAGCAGAAGACAAAGGCGACAAGTGGGTTTTGAACGGTTCCAAATTGTGGATCACCAACGGTAAAGAAGCCGACGTGTTCATCGTGTTTGCGAACATCGATCACAGCAAAGGCTATAAAGGCATCACCGCTTTCATCGTTGAAAAATCCTTCCCTGGTTTCAAAGTCGGCAAGAAAGAAGACAAGCTCGGCATCCGCGCTTCCTCTACTTGCGAACTTTTGTTCGAAAACTGCGAAGTGCCTAAGTCCAATGTTTTGGGCGAGGTCGGCAAAGGTTATAAAATCGCGATTGAAACATTGAACGAAGGCCGTATCGGTATCGGCGCGCAAATGATCGGTATCGCTCAAGGCGCTTATGAAGCCGCTCTGGGCTACGTCAAAGGCCGTGAGCAATTCGGCAAACCGATCGCGCACTTCCAAGGCGTGCAATTCCAACTGGCGGAAATGCGCACAGAGCTGGAAGCCGCTCGCTTGATGGTTTACAATGCCGCTCGCTTGAAAGACGCCGGCCAAGACTTCATTGAAGCCGCTGCCATGGCAAAACTTTATGCTTCCCGCGCGGCGGAGAAGATCACATCCAAAGCCATCGATCTTTTCGGCGGTAACGGTTTCACCAAAGAATATCCTGTGGAAAAATTCTGGCGTGACGCGAAGATCGGCCAGATCTACGAAGGTACGACCAATATGCAATTGCAAACGATTGCAAAAATGGAGCTGGACAAGTAATCAGCTCTTCCGCAAAGGCCTCCCGCGTGGAGGCCTTTTTTTATTTCCCCTTCTTTTTCATGGCAATCCTGGTTACACTTTTTCGGTGCGGCTTCCTTGGTCGCAGGATGTGTGACTTATGAAAATCATTCTGGCGCTTCTTGTTTTTTCTTCCACCGCTTTTGCCGGCGACAATGTCTTCCGTCTTCATTTGGCCAATGAGCCTGGAGGCCTGGACCCCAATAAACAACGCACATCTTCTGCAAGTTACGTCGTCGGAAATCTTTACCGCAATCTTTTCTACTTTGATGATGACAAGGGCCTAGTGCCCGACCTGGGCGCCGGATGCAAGCGCGATAAAAAACAAAACCTCACCTGCACCTTAAAGAAAGACTTGAAGTGGAGCGACGGCTCGCCACTGACAGCGCAAGATTTTTTGCGCACTTATAAGAAAATCCTCAACCCCACGGTGAGCTCTCCCCGCGCTGATTTATTATTTAAAATCAAAAATGCGCAGGACGTTTTCACAGGTAAAAAAACTCCCGACACCTTGGGAATTTCCGCGCCGGATGATGTGACTTTGAAATTTGAATTTGCCGAACCCGACCCGGATTTTGAATACAGCCTTGCTCTTTCCTTGCTTGCGCCTTCAAAAGAGAATCTTTCGGCTTACAACGGTCCTTACAAACTCAAAGAGTGGAAAAAAGGACAAAAGATCATTCTTGAACCGAATTCCTATTACCAAGGCGGAGTTGCGGATCGTCCACTGGTGGAAGTTCTTTTTATTGAAGAAGACACGGTGGCTTTGCAGCTTTATGAAAAGAATGAACTGCAATTTCTAAGACGTCTTCCGACACTTTTTATTCCGACTTACAAATCGCGCAAAGACTTTCACTGGTACCCGGTTACGCGCCTTGATTATCTCGGCTTCGGCCCTGAACTCAAAGGCCACGAAGATGTGCGCAAAGCTTTCACCTATTCACTGAATTATCCGGAACTTCAGAAGATTTTTTCTTCGGAGGGACGTCCAGGATGCATTGGACTGCCTGATTCCTGGTTCCCCGAAAAAGCGCCGTGCTTTGATTTTGATATCAAGAAAGTTCCCGCACTCAAAAGAAACGACAAGACTTACACTTTGATGTTTTCAGCCCTGGGCGGAGAAGATCACAAACGCGCGACGGAATGGCTGCAAAATCAGTGGAGCAAAAACGCCGGACTTAAAACTCATTTGGAAGTGAAGGAAAACAAAACTTTTCTGCAGGTTCTGCAGCAAAATCCACCGGCTCTGTTTCGCAAAGGCGTTTCTCCCGACCATCCCACGTGCTTGTCGGCGCTGGAAACATTCGCACCACAAAGCCCTGAGAACTATCTTCGTATTTCTTCGTCAGAATATAATAAAATTTTGTCCTCACTTGCGCAGGCAAAGAAGCCCGCAGAACAGAAAAAATGGTGCCTGGCGGGAGCTGAGTTTCTTATGAAAAATCATCTGATGATCCCTCTGGGAGCCATTCATTTTTCGATTCTCGTAAAACCTTCATTTACGGGATGGAAAATGAATCAATTAAATCAGCTGGACTTGTCCGGGCTGCACTTTAGACCCTAGAATCAAAGTCTATGAGTTCTGCAACCCAGTCCGTTGATATTCATAAAGACCAGATTATTTTTAGCGAAGGCGATGCCGGTGATTGCGCCTATATCATCGAAAAAGGCCGGGTTCTTATCTACCTCAACAAAGACAAAGAGGAAATTCCTCTGACCATTTTGGGCGAAGGTGAAATCTTCGGTGAAATGGCTTTGATTGATAATCAAACACGCTCCGCTTCCGTGCGCGCCTTGGAAGATGTGCGCCTGGCGATTGTGACTAAACAACAGGTTTTAGAACGCGTTTCCACGGCCGACAAGGTCGTGCAGCTTTTGATGCGCGTTTTGCTCAAGCGCTTGCGCCGCAAAAACTTGAATACACCCAGTGGCACGCGCATCACCGATGTGGAGTTTGATAACTCCGGCGCCGGCGTGGATGGCACACAAAGCGCTCTGGATCAGATCAAACTTGAAAATCAGATCTTTCAGGCTTTTCAAAATAAAGAATTCGAACTTTTCTATCAGCCGATCGTGAATCTTAAAACCAAGCAGATCACCGGCTGCGAAGCGCTCTTGCGCTGGAACAGCCCGCTTCATGGTTTGGTGTCGCCGAATCTTTTCATTGATGTGATTGAAAACTCTTCGATGGTGATTCCGATAGGTCACTGGATTATCAATCAGGCCTTGAAGGACCTGCGCACGATCCAGGATCAGCTGCGCCTGAATAAAAAAGACAAAATGGCTGACGAGTTCATGATGAGTATCAATATCTCGGGCCGTCAGTTCACGCATTCGGACTTCGTCAACAATCTGGAAGACTTGCGCGAAAAACATGATCTGCAAACCAAAAACATCAAACTTGAAATGACCGAAAGAATCATGATGGATGGAGCGATCGCCCTGGATGCGCTCAACCAGTGCCGCAACCAAGGTTATGCGATTTCCATCGATGATTTCGGAACCGGTTTTTCGAGCTTGCAGTACCTCACACAAATGCCGATCAGTTTTTTGAAAATCGATCGCTGCTTTGTGATGAAAATCCTCAGCGATCCCAAATCCAAAGCGGTTGTGAGTTCCATCATCCACTTGGCACATGCGATGGATATTGAAATCATCGCTGAAGGTATTGAGCACAATGAAGAGGCTCTCGTGCTTGAAACTTTGGGAGCCCGCTATGGACAAGGGTATCTGTTTTCAAAGCCCGTTGATGTCGGCCGCTTCCTGAAACTGATCTAATTGCTTTAAACTGTCTCAAGCCGGGACTTCCACCGTCTGGACGGAAGTTCTAAAGTCCTTTTTGTGAGCTCCGATAAGTCTAATGTCTTAAGACAATCAACCAGCTTAAGATTCAACCGGAGGTCACTTACGATGGCTGACAAAAAATTTGAAAAACAAATTCCTAATAACGTTGTTTCTTTGGATTCCGCGCGCTGCTGCGGCGAAGGCTGCAAAAAGAAAGCGGACAAAGCCGGCTTCTGCGCTGAGCACTTTGACTGGTTTAAAGCGGGTCTGATCACCAAAGAAGGCATGAAGGCCCCGGACTTTGACAAAAAGTACTACCACTACGTGGCGAAAAAAGCTTCGTAAGGGTTGGAAATGGGATTTAAATTCTTCCGTGAACCGGGTCTGCACCCGGTTTTTTTATTTAAGTAAGGTTACAGCGGCAATTGCGCCCAAAAAGCGGAAAAAAGAATCAATCCGACAAAGAAAAATTTAAGACCGATGGAGATCGCTTCGCGCAAGGACATGACTTCTCTTCGGTCCCCGCCTTTGCTAACATAAGTCCAGTTCCAAATTCTCCGGGGAGACAGCAGCATGAAAAAAGCCGCCTTGATTACAGGAGCCAGCAGCGGAATTGGCGCCGCCACGGCCATTGAATACTCTAAAAACGGCTACTTCGTTTATCTGATGGCGCGCAATAAAGAACGCCTTCAGGACGTGGCTTTAAAATGCCGCCAGGGTGCGACCCTTGTTTCCTGCGACATGACGGATGTTGCCGCTCTTAACAAGCGGCTAGATGAAATGCTCACGGCGAAAATTCATCGCATCGAAGTCATTGTGAACAACGCCGGCATTTACGAAACTCATTCGACCGAAGAAGGTTCTGATGAAATCTGGCGCCGTCAGTTTGAGGCAAATCTTTTAGCTCCCGTGCGGGTGGTCCGTGCCTTTTTTCCGTATTTTAAAAACCTCGGCGGAGGAAGCATCGTGAACATTTCTTCCACTTTGGGCATGCGCCCGCAAGGACCGACTTCAGCTTATGCCGCGAGCAAGGCCGCCATGATCAACTGGACTCAGAGTCTTGCCTTTGAGGGCGGGCCGTTTAATATTCGCGCCAACTGCGTGTGCCCCGGCATTGTGGATACGCCCATTCACAGTTTCCATGGTTTGGAAAAATCCAAAAAAGAAGAAGTAATGGAAAAAATGAAATCGCTGCAGCCGCTCGGCCGTATCGGCACGCCCGAAGATATCGCCAGGACCGCTTACTTTTTGGGATCGGACCTTTCCAGCTGGACGACCGGAGCTGTTGTTGCTGTCGACGGGGGAATCAACCTCACATGATTTTGAATCTAAGAAGCCCTTTTAGCAGTGCTCATTTTTACGCTCAGCCACGCTGGGATCGCACGCGCAATGAAAACACTTTCGGCCGCTGTTACACGCAATACGGTCATGGACACAATTACGTCTTGGAAGTGGGATTTCACGTGCCTTCCGCGGCTTCTTTGGAAAAGCGCGCTTTTTACCAGAACACCCTGACTCAACTCACCACCCGTCTGGATCACGAGCATTTGAATTTCGTTATTCCCGAATTTAAAGACAAAGTGCCGACCACGGAAAACATTGCACTTTATTTTTTAGAAAAATTAAAAACCGCCGTCCCTGAAGAAGAGATTTCATACCTCCGCCTTTACGAGATGGACACGCTGTGGACGGAGATCCGCTTATGAGTGAAGAGAAAGTTCGTTTATCCAAACTGATGGCCGAGCGGGGCATCTGCTCGCGCCGTGAGGCGGATGAGTATATCGCCAAAGGCTTGGTGCTTGTGAACGGCGTGAAAGTCGATCAACTTGGCACCAAGGTGGATCCGGATGTGAAAATCACACTGGAAGCGGAAGCTTTAAAACAGCAAAAGCGTTTAGCGACGATTATTTTAAATAAACCTGTGGGCTGGGTCTCGGCCCAACCGGAACCGCCCTATCAACCGGCCATCAAACTGATCACGGCGGAAAATCAGTACGGCAATTCGAAGCAACGCCTGAAGCCCGAGCATCTCAAAGGCCTTGCGGTGGCCGGACGCCTGGATATTGATTCCCAGGGACTTTTGCTTTTTACGCAAGACGGCCGTGTCGCAAAAAAAATCATCGGCGAAGATTCCAAAGTGGAAAAAGAGTACATCGTGCGCGTGCAAGGTGTGCTTCCCGATGATAAACTCAAACTGCTCAATCACGGTCTTTCCCTCGACGGAAAACCGCTGAAGCCCGCGAAAGTAGAATGGATCAACCAAGATCAATTGCGCTTTATTTTGCGCGAAGGAAAAAAACGCCAGATCCGCCGCATGTGCGAAGCCGTGGGCCTCAAAGTCACCGGCCTTAAACGCGTGCGCATCGGAAAGCTCCGCCTCGGCGATCTCCCCGAAGGCAAATGGCGCTTCATCGAAGACGACGAATCCCTTTAGGTTCCTGGTACTTTTTTCTGTCTACACCGCTTCAAGTGGCTGATAACGCTCCATAGACAGAAAAAAGTACCAGGAACCTTTTCTATAGCGGTTTTAGGAAATCTAGGCGGAGGTTTTCGTAGTAGGCTATTTCTTCTGCGGTGAAGCCGGCTTTGAGGCGCAGGTCGCGGGAGACGGGTTCGATTCTTTTGGGGAGGCGCTTACGCAAGGAATCCATTCTTTGTGGGAAGTCCGTAGCGGGATCGAGCTTGTCGGTGCGGCAGATTTCGCGGTACCAGCGTGAGCCGAAATCAACGTGACCGATTTCTTCGTAATTGATCTGCTTTACGATTTTCTGAATGGTGTGTTTTCCAGCAGTGCCTTCCAAACGGCGGATCAAAGTGTCGCCTGCGTCCAAGCCACTGCCTTCGAGATAACGGTGCACAATCAAAATACGATCGAGCAGACTGTCGCTGGCGTCCACCGCGCGCCACAGACCCACGTGCACGGGCCAGTCTCCCCACTTAAATCCGAGGCTTTCAATGCCCTCCAGGCACATGCGCAAATGCTGGGCTTCAGAAACGGTCACAGCCAGCAGCTCTTCACGGAAACCTTGCGGGGCTTCGGGGAACTCCACCAAGGTGCGCACCCCCAGCTCCATGGCTTGCAATTCAATGCTGGCCAGATCATGCAGCATGCGGGCCTGGCCTTCGAGAGTAGAAAAGCCTTTCTTTGGAGGATGGTCTTTGGGATGCAGGATCGCCACATCGCGGGCAGGCTCTTCGGGAACCGCGACCCGGCTTGTGAGTTTTAAGGCTTCCTCACAAGATTTTTCGATATTGGTGATTTTGGCCCAAACGTCAGGCTCGGAAAAAGAGAACATACGCCCTTTTACATCCCGCTCCCATTCTTGCCAAATATTTCATGATTTGCTGCAATATCTCCTCAGGCGAAAAGGGAGTAAAACAATGGGTAAATCATGGAAAAACGCCGGTAAAGTCGAGAAGGCCCAGCAAAAAGGGCAAATATTCACCAAACTTGCGCGCGAGATTGCAGTCGCAGCGAAAGCCGGTGGCCCTGATCCCAATGCCAACTCCCGCCTGCGTCTTGCGATTGAAGCCGCAAAAAAAGCGTCCTGCCCGAACGACACCATCGATCGCGCAATTAAAAAAGGCGCCGGTCTTTTGGATGACGGCAAAGTGATCGAAGAGGTGACATACGAAGGTTACGGTCCTCACGGTGTGGGCGTTATCGTTGAATGCCAGACCGACAACAAACACAGAACCGCGCCGGATATGCGCCATGCTTTCAAATCTCATGAAGGCAATATGGGCGAGGTCGGATCTGTCGCGTGGATGTTTGACCGCGTGGGTCTGATCGTCGGCACCAAAGACGGCAAATTCGATCCAGACGAAGAAGCCATCGAAGCGGGCGCTAATGAAGTTTATCCGGGCGAAGACGAGGGCTCTTTTGAGTTCTATACAAGCCCCGATGACTTGGATTCCGTGCGCGATGCGCTCACCAAGCGCGGCTGGAAACTGACGACGAGTGAATTGTCTTATAAAGCCAAGAACATCACCGAACTCAACGACGAACAACGCAAAGAGGTCGAAGAGTTTTTGAATTACTTGGACGACATGGACGACACTCACCGCGTTCACGCCACCATCTGATTGTTCCAAAAATTTTTGGAACAGAGACGTAAAAACGCCGCCGCCAGCGGCGTTTTTGCATTTCGTACAATGCTTGTTTTATCGCAAGAATTATAAAGCGCTTTTACATTCGTAAACTCCTGGCAGAAAAGTTGCTCACATTATCAAAAACCTTTTAAAGGAGATTTTTATGAAGTTCGTCCTGGGTTTTCTTTGTCTTTCTTTTGTCGGCGCCACCGCTTTCGCCACTATCGATTATCCTTTGCATCGTCCCGCGCAGATTTCCGATGCTTTGACCATACAGCAAAATGCGGTGGTGAATCTGGGTAATCGTTTGAAAAACCATTCCCGCAGTCTTAAGAACTGTGCTGTGAATCGCGTTTCGGCAAGCCTCACAGAAAAAGAGCCGGGCACTTTGGATCCTCAGGCTGTGGCGACAGTTGTTTTCAATCTGCAAACTGAGCAGGGAAATTTTCCGGTTTCCGTGGATTCCACTCAAAACTATTCTCAGTTCCTCAATCCTTTTACTGGCGTTGTAATTACAAAATTTAAAGGCTCTTTGCTGGAAGTGAAATGGAAACATAAAAGCAATGAAATTCTCGCCCTTAAATGGAACGGAGTCGTGTGCCGCTAGTCCAGCGTCATTTGACAGTTCCAACGGCCCTTTGTTTTTCGTGTTAAAATAGAGGCGGATTAAAAACATATGGCAAGGAGGCCGTTATGAGAACAGCTCTACTGACCGCTCTTCTCTTAATCATTCCTCACGTGATGCACGGGGCTCCTGAAGACAATTTGCAGGTGAATGGGGGCGCGTCCTCAGCATCCGATATTGTTCGTCAGAACGAGCAGCAACTCGAACTGGAACGACAAGAAGCTTTACGACAACCGACATCCAACACCCCGAATCCTCCCCCTGTGATTCCCTGCCCTGCCGCTCAACAATCCCGTGATGCACAGCTGGATGACTTAGCCCGCCTGGAAACTCACAGCACCACTTGCCCTGAGGGCGGAACTATCAAGGACATGCCGACTCAACCGCCGGAAGGAACTTCTCCTTCGGGTGATCAGCCGGTGGATATCCAATAATAAAAAAGGGAGCCTGCAAAGCTCCCTTTTTTATTTCTGTTGTTTTCGAAAAATTATTTTTTCAACGCTTGAACAATGTAAGAGATGTTCGTCACATCTTCACCGCGGCAGCCGTCATCTGCGCAATGATTGCTCATCGTGCACTGGCGATTTCTGTCGTAAGTGAAATCATTGGCGCCACGAACGAGAATACCGACCACTTCATTTGTTGTGGCATTGAAAACCGCAGAACCGGAGTTTCCGCCATAGGTGTCCAGGTTCGCTTGGAAATAAGTGCCTTGCTGGCTGCGCACGCGCGCACCGTCAGCGAACTTTGTGGGAAGCCCTGACGGATGACCGATCACGTAGATCTCATCACCCGGTTGCACCGGTGTTTGTTGCAAAGCCAAAGGGCGATGACCGCGCACACGGCGATCCAAACGAACCAAGGCATAATCTTGCGCGCCGGTGTATTCGCGAGCCACAATCTCTTTGCAGTTGTAAACATCATCAGCAGCGACCGTGGTTGGTGCCGCTCCCGCATTGCTCATTCTAAAACCAAAAACAAAGGAATAACGAGAACAGTCTGAATTACTCACGCAGTGACCCGCGGTCGCAATTAAGTCTTCACCCACAAGAGAGCCGGAGCAATTCGCCGCGGTCGGCTGATCGTAAAACGGCTCATCCGTGCAAAGGTTCATTTCTTTTCCGTATTGAGAAGCGTTGATGCGAAACGCACCATTCGCATCACGCACAAGATCGCGTGATGGAATCAGAGCCACTGTGGAGTCCGCGGCTTCACGGACATCGGCGCGACTGACTTGGTAGATATCGGCGCGATTGTCGTCTCCGTAAATGACCTTGGGTGTGATATTGACAAATCCGACTGAAAACGTTGCTGCGATAGCGACACTGACGGCCGCCACGAATGAATTCCTTTTCACTTGGTTCCCCTCTGAATGTTCTTCCTGAACATTCCCCTCATAAAAAGTCTCTAGAATGTGAGGAGGAAAAACAAACTTATTTTTTTGTTTTCAACAGATAATCGAAAGCCGTCGCATAGAGCTTGATCTGTTTCAGCATCGAGTGCAGGCCGTTGGCCCGGCTCGGGGAAAGGTTTCCTTCGAAACCCAAAGCTTTCAAGAATTCCGGAGGCGTCGTCAAAACCTCACTGGGAGCGGATTCCGAGTAGACTGACAAAAGCAGGCCGACAAGACCTTTCACAATAAGCGCATCGCTGTCACCTTGAAGCACCATCCGACCTTGGTCGTCCAGACTTGCCGCCAGCCAGACTTGCGACTGGCAACCTTTCACCATGTTTTGCTCGGTTTTGAGATTTTCTGGCATGGCGGGAAGAGCTTTTCCCATCTCGATGATTTTTTTATAGCGGTCTTCCCATTGTGCGAGAGAAGAAAATTCCTGAATGATTTTGTTTTGTCTGTCCTGGATGTTCATGGTGATTCCTGCACTTTCAATAAAGGCAGCATCGTAAAGAGATCTTCTTCCAATGACTGCCCTTGCTCGCCGATCATTTCGTGAAACGCTTTTTTATCTAAATTCGCGACAATATCATAGCATTTTTTATAAAAGCCTTCCTGGTCCTCAAAGTAGCCGTTCCACAGTTCACGGGCTTTTTTTTCCGACAAAACCCAGGATTTCTTTTCAGCGGCCGTGCCCTCTTGGCGGTTGTGATAATCCAGCAGCTCCATGATCTGGCGCGGGGAAAAATCAAGCATCACCAAAGCTTCTTCCAGTAAAGCCAGCTCCACGTACCACAGGTAGTTGCTGAACTTTTCCCAGAATTTAAGCCCGGTTTTTCCGTAAGAACTTTTGCAAAAGAAAGTCGTACACACAACACCACGGTTGCGCCAGACATTGCAGTTCTGTTTTTCTTTATTGTAGTACGGGCACAGCCAGTCTTCACGCTGGCCGAACTCGCCTTCTTCGCGATGATTGAATTCCACTTGATAGCGCACCGGTGCCACCATGCCGATGGGAAGCGCGTATTCACGACGGGAGATTTTATCGCGAAAAATACGCTGCGCCTCCGCGGCGGAGTTTTCGTAAAACAATGCGCCCACCATGTAGTTGGCTAAAAATGGATGAAAGGTGCAGCACTTTAAATCTTCGCGATAGTGAATTTTACCGCGATGGCGGGGTCTTGCCATGGCACAGGTGTCACAGGTGGCTTTCTTTTCTTCAGGAGCGAAATTGAGAATTTCACGCGGCAGAAGATTTTCATAAAGGCGCGGCAGCTGATATTTTAAAAGCATGAGCGCATCTTAATTCTTCAAGCCGCAACGATCAACAATGCGGGTCTTAAGCAGAGGCATCACCTTGTTTCGCGAAAGCTGACCATCCCACTTCCATACGAAATCACGGCAATTGACGTAGTAAGGAAAGGCGAGCTCACCTTCGGAACCAAAAGAGCGGAATTTCAAAATACGTGGCACGACAGTTCCAATAAGTTCGTCAACGGCTTTGGAGCTGAGTAAATTTCGTTTCTCCAACTCAAATGCGATTTCCACCGGAGTCACAAACCCAGTTTGCCCCTCATGCAGAGGTGTCGCATATTGCACGACGAAATCAGCCAATCGGAAGTCAGAATACACGACGCGGATGAACTGGTGAAATTCAATACCTTGATTGGCGTATTCGCTGACGATTTTCGCGTAGACGTCCGGATCTTGCTCTCCGTTATCACCGATGAAAATCACTTGGCGGGGTTTGTATTTCTCCATCAACGCGCGCAACTGCACAAGCTTGTGAGTTTCGGAGCTCTCTTCAGTACGGCCGATGTAATCGCCAGCTGGAAAACCGCCAAAGACCAGAAAAAATTGATGGGTGGATTTCATCAGCCACTCCGGAGCTTTGGATAAGTAAACGACGTGAACGTCCCCTTGTTCGCGAGCGATAAGGTTGTACAAGTCACTCATACCCATAAAGCGGCTTTTACCATCCAAGGCGTAGCGAACCGCTTCGCTCATGTCCTGCACATTGGCGAGTTTGATCGTGTCATCAACGTCGCTGACAAAAAGAGTTTGCGCCCGCGCTGAAACCGCGAAGACTAAAACCAGAATCATTGCCGCTACTTTAGCCATATAAAAACTCCGGGTTTAAAACCGGAATTTTTATAACATATCCTGGGCCTGCACCAGGGCCTTTTGCGAGACGCCTTGTAATATCTACCGAAGTGTCAAATCCCTTGCGCGTCGAACTTCATCACGAAGGAGTCAGGGGTCGCATCAATCGCAAACATATTCATTTCATCGCGATATGAAAAGCGCCCGTTTTGAGAGTGAAACTGCTCAAAGAGAGCCTTCGCGTCCGCTCCCTGCGCGACAAACGAAGCTTTCCCCGGCGCAATGTGCGCAAACGAAGATTTATGAATGTAGATTGCGCATTGATAATTGTTTTCAGCCTTGCGCGCGCAAATAAAATTTAAAATTTTTTGAGGCGCATCCAAAGACTTTCCGCGCCCCAGGAAAGAGTCCTGCTCTGGACGGTCCATCGCCGCAAAAAGCACCTGCGGAGAGCCGTCCACCGAGCCGTCGTAGGACGTGGACCAAATATTCACGATCATTTGCATACCGACGTACTGACCACGAGTTGCCGCCGTTGCTGACACGGAAGAAAAAGCGAGAAGAAGAAAGATAAGAGTTTTCATATTTCGAGCTTAGCCACTGTCTAAAACATATTCAACCGCATTCCCAAGACTGGCATGTCAGCCCTCTTACGGGGGTCTTTCGGCATGACCCATTCTGAGACTGTTTTATTTAGTAATTTCATGGGGTTACAGGCCATACCCACGGGCCTTATGAAGGCCTCTTTGGCCCATCGCTTGCTCCTTTAAAAAGCAAAGACTGAAACCATGAAAAAAGGGGGACTTATGAAAACACTTCTGACCATCGCACTTTTGGCTTTCTCTTGCACTTCGTTCGCATGGACCAGCAAAGGCATGCCGAGCAAAGAGTACACTTTCAAATACAAACTTGCGGGCCAGTCCCTGGAAATCAAGCGCTCCGCGGCTAGTTACGAGGACGCCTACGAACAAGCGGCTCAACAGTGTTTCAACTACTTTAAAGGCTCCAGCCGAGTCTCTGAAGAGCGTGGCTTGGACATCATCGACGTTTGCGCCAATCCCCGTTCCTAACCTTTGACTAGCAGCATAAGTTCCCGCAATCAGTCTTTCCCTTCGGGCCGCTCCTCGCTTATATTATTAAGCGTTATCTAAGGAGCGGTTTTAAATGGGAATTCTCAAATCCATCGGTGATTTTTTGTTCGGTAAAGATCCAGACATTTTCGATGAAAAAGGCAATGTGTCCCACAAACTCCCCAAAAAGAAATGGGAGGCATGGCACAATCGCACAAAAACGGATCCACAATACAACTGGCGCAATCATACCGGCATCGTCGGTACAGCGAAAAAGAAAAGCAACTAAGCTTTTCGAAAAACCAAATTATCGCGATTGTAACCGCGATGACTTAAATAAAAACCGCAGAAAACTCTCTGCGGTTTTTTTTATACGAGCTGATATTTTTCTTTCAAAGCAGAAAGCAAAACCTGCGGCTCACCTTGAGCTTTCACAAAAAAGATATCATCCACCTGACGCCCCCATGTGTGCACGCGGGCGGACTTAATACTCATCTCCAAATCCGACAAAGACTTCGCCGCCGAGGCGAGCAAGCCCGTTTGGTCAGGACCCTTAAAGCTGATCACCCACTCTTGCTCATCGGCACTGATCAGCTGAATGGAGTCAAACTTCACCGCAGGCACCGGCTTGGAGTGCACTTGCGCGTTTTCCAAAAGCTTCATCAACTGCTGAATATTTTTAGATGTCGCCACCTGGAACCAATCGTACACGCCCACCTTCGGCAAGGTGTGAATGGAAGCGTGACGGATTCCCAAACCTAAAGAATAAAGCTGTCCCACATAATCACTAAGAAGACCTTTGCGGTCTTTCTTTTCATGGAAACGGATCCAGATTTCCCCTTTGCGGGTCTTGTACACCCAAGGTTTCAGTGAAGCCTCACTTTGTTCGGCTTTTTTCATATCGCCAACGAGATCCTGAACCGGAAGGCTTTCTAAAAGAACCGGTCCCAATTCTTCAATCACTTCCGAAGAAAGCTGCAGCTTTTTTTGCAAACGCAGTCTTTGGAAATCAAAATAGTCTTGAGCTTTCTTGGATTGCAGCGCGATCACAAGATCTTTGAGCAGCTTTGCCTTCCACTCATTCCACGCTTCAGGATTGGTGGCGCGAATATCAATCGCTGTGAAAAGGGCTAAGCGATAAAGCTTTGCGCCCTCAACGCCTTTAGTGCGCAGCTCTTGCCACACTTTGGGATCTTTGGGGTTTTTACGGAAAGCGGCTTGCGAAAGTTCGAGATGGTTTTTAACCATCCACTTCACCTCTTCGGTGAAAGCCTTGCTAAAACCGTAAGAACGGAAATCGCGCTCGACAATAGTCGTCCCTAAGTCCGAGTGATGATCTCCGCTTTCAAGGCCTTTTGCCAAATCGTGATAGAGACAGCTCCAGGATAGAATGCGCCAGTCTTCACTGGTCAGGTTTTTATGCAAGAACTTGAGGGGCCCGAGCTCACCGGGTTTTTTGTAAACCCTTTTCACCTCACGGCAAGCCTGCATGATGTGCGAATCAGCCGTAAAGCGATGATACTGATCGTGTTGAACATAACCGACCAAACGGCGGATCTCAGGGACTAATTTATCAATCAAGCGCGAGCGAAAAATACTGACTAAGAACTCATCGGCAGCACCCACTTCAAGTACTTCTTCAAGCAAAACTCCGCGTCTTTTTGCCAGCGGTTTGATTTTTTTATCTGGGAAGAAAGTATCGAGATTTTCGCGCACTTTTTTCTGCACAAGAACGCTGGAGTTTTTATGTAACACGGAAACCAGATCTTCCGGCTTTTTAAACTCCAGGCTTTCGATCTGCTTCATTTCCTTTTCAGAACTTTCCGCCACTTCGACAATCCAGTCCGAATAAAAATGCACGCGGGAAAGACCGCGCTGCAAATCGCGCATAAAGTCTTTATGACTTTTAAAACCCATCCACTGCGCTAGATCAAACTGCACAGCACTGGAAAGAATATCCCCGTGACCCTCTAAGTGCAGCTTCTGGCGCAAGTTGAGGAAATAACTGCGGTAGTACTGCAAGACATTCAACGCATGCCCGGGATTATTGAACTTTTCCGCAAAAAGCTCATAGACCTGCAAGCCCTGTTCAAGATCGCGCAAGCCACCGGGACCAAACTTAATGTTCGGCTCAAGATAATTGGTGATTGAATCAAAACGGCGGGCGCGGTTTTTGCGCTCTTCTTTCAGCGCCTGTAAGAGCACACGACGGTGGTATTTCTTTTTAGCCCAGATTTTTTTCTGCTGCTCAAAGAGTTTGCGCGCGCCTTCCGGCGTCCAAGGACGGGCTTTGAGCAAAGCCAAAATATCGAAAGCCTCGACGTTCTCTGTCCAGTCTTCGGGATTCTTGGGCATACGATAGCGCAGCTTCAAACCTTGCTCTTGAACGGCGTCGACGAATTCTTTGACTTTGCTTTCATCGCCGCAAAAAAGAACGTCAATGTCGGATTTAGGACAAAGCTCTCCGCGAGCCCAGGAGCCCAGAATAATTGGATGACAGTCTTCCCAGACCGGCGAAGATTTAAAAACTTCTTCGAGACGAGCTCCCAACCAGGAAGAAAAACTCTCCGTGGAAAAACAAAACACCTGACGAACATCTCCGTCAGGTGCCATCAAAGGCGGCGTTAATACAGCTTGTGCCTTTTCCCATTGTTCTTCAGACAGAAAAGACTTTTGTGCCATCCGTTCACACTTCCTGTCCGGTGCGCGCCACGATCTCTTTCCACTTGGCGATCTGGTTCATAGCATCCAGCGGACTCATTTGCATCAGTGGGTATTTTTCCACCTCCGCCATCAGGCTTTTGATTTCTTCGGGAAGTTCGAAGGACTCCGCGGTTGGAGCAATATCAGAAACCGTCATAGAATCAAGAAGCGAGAGCTGGCTTGTGGCCTGCACGCGTTTTGATTCCACTTCACGCAAAAGACTTTTTGCGCGTTTGGTGACCGACGCCGGAAGACCCGCAAGTTCCGCCACCTGCACACCGTAAGATTTCAAGGCAGGGCCTTTCACCAAAGTATGCAAGAAACGGATTTCACCGTTTCGCTCCGCCACTGTCATGTGCGCATTGGTGATCTGAGCAAAGCTTTGATCCAAGGATGTGAGTTCATGATAGTGGGTCGCAAAGAAGGTCAAAGCTTTCACTTCGCTTAAGAGATGCTCAAGAATGGATTGCGCCAGGCACATCCCATCAAAGGTGCTCGTACCACGACCGACTTCATCCAAAATAACCAAAGAATCTTGAGTCGCGTTTTTGAGCATTGCCGAGGTTTCCGTCATCTCCACCATGAATGTGGAAAGACCTTCCGACAATTGGTCGCTCGCGCCAATGCGCGTGTAAATAGCATCAAAGACCGGAACGAATGCTTCGTCACAAGGAACAAAAGAACCCATTTGCGCTAAGATCGCTGTCAAAGCCACTTGGCGCATCAGGGTCGACTTACCGGCCATGTTCGGTCCCGTCAGCAGCAAGCAAGAATGCGGGCGCAGTTCAATGTCATTAGCCACGAAATTCTTTTTCACGGTTTGCTCAACCACCGGGTGACGGCTGGCTTTGAGTTTCAAAGAACCGTCTTGAGTGAATTGCGGGCGCACGTATTTTTCCTCTAAGCTGAGCCATGCCAGACCTGCCGCAACGTCGAGCTCGCTGCATTCGTGGGCGAGACTCAGAAGCGCCGGGCACTGCGAAAGAATTTGCTTGCGCAAAGCTTCGAAGAATTCAAACTCCAAATCAGCGCGCTTGGTGTTGGCGCTGAGAACTTTTCTTTCAAGCTCGATCAGCTCTTCGGTGCAATAGCGTTCCGCATTGGTCAGAGTCTGTTTGCGCTGGTAGTGCGCAGGCACTTTGTCTTTGTGCGTGTTGGTGATTTCAATGTAATAACCAAAGACATTGTTGTAACGGATTTTCAAACTGGAAATGCCGGTTTTTTCTTTTTCTTCGGCTTCCATGCGCGCGACCAATTGCTGAGAATGCGTGGAAAGCTCGATCAATTCGTCCAGCTCCGCCGAAACACCGGTGCGGATCAAATAACCCTGTTTGGTTGTCAGTGGCGGATCTTCCACCAAGGTGCTTTCGATTTTATAGGCAAGATCGCGCAAAGGTTGAAAGTTCGCGGTTCCGCCGGCGGCATGAACTAAAACTTCCAAAGCGCTGATACCGGCATGCACGCTGCCCGCCAAAGCCAAAAGATCACGGCCATTGCACTGAGGCTGAGAGATTTTTCCCAGGCGGCGTTCAATATCGCCCATCTGGCCCAAGATTTGGCGCACACGTTTTAATTCCACCACATGACTGCGCCAGAACTCCACCGAGTTCAAACGCTGCTCAATGGCTTTTTTATCGCGCAAAGGAAAGCTCAGCCATTGACGCAACAAACGGCTGCCCGCCGAGGTTTGCGTGCGGTTGATGGCATGAAACAAACTGCCCAGGCCTTCGCCTTTGTAGGTCGAGAAAATTTCCAGGTGGCGCAAGACTGTTCCGGAAAGATCCAGACGGTGCTCAAGGTCTCTCTCCACAAAAGGTGACAATGTCGCTAAGGACTCTTCACCGGAAAGAGTTTTCACATAGGAGATCAAACGGGCCGCGGAAAAAGGCGCGCCGTTTTTCAAAAGGTCGTGAAGAGGATCCGCGACATCTTCGTGACGACTGATGAGAATGCCTTCAAAACCTTGCAAAAGATTTTCATCTTCGGAGGCAATCACGATTTCAGCGACCGGCAAGATATTTAAAAAGCGCAAAAGATCTTGAGTCTTTTGTGAACGGAAGAAGAACGCTTCACCCGTTGTGGTATCCAGAAAGCTGATGGATTCTTTATCAAGACTGACGAGGTAGTGAGGCTTCGTGCCGTCCAAAGTGTCAGAGTCGTAAACCATTCCTGGCGTCAGCACGCGAGTCACTCCGCGCTTGACGATGCCCTTGGCGTTTTTAGGATCTTCCAATTGATCGCAGATAGCGACCTTAAAACCCGCCGCCAAAAGTTTATTAATGGGACCTGCGATGGAATGATGAGGAACTCCGCACATCGGAGTTTCATCCTGGGACTTTTTATTTCTCTGCGTGAGTGCAATTCCCAGAACCGGTGCCGCCTTCACCGCATCGTCGAAGAACATTTCAAAGAAGTCTCCCATGCGGAAAAGCAGAATTTTATCCTGATGAACGGACTTGATATCCCAGTACTGTTTCATGAGCGGCGTTTGATGTGACATAGGGTGAAAAGTTAGCCAAGGCGAGACGGCAATTCACCAGAAAACGCATAGCATCATGTCTTGGATTTTGTGCCTATAAACCGTTCAAGCTCTGGGTAAAAACGTGCTCCACACCATCGAAAACGACCTTGCTTTCGAGCTTATGAGCGCGGTTCGTCTGAGGCGTCACACAAGAACCTTCAATAAGGGTTTCTCCCATCGAGTTATCGCCTTCCATACGCGGGCAGATGTCCCGCCCCTCAGCGTCGAGCATACGAATGCTCCAACTGATAGAAGCGGTTCGATCCGCATCGGAAGCCGCAACCCCGCCCACAATAAGGAATTCTTTGTAATTGTCCACCGGCGTTTGCGGGATGACGTTGACATTGAAATAAAACTCAGGCGCGGACTTGTAAGTGTAATTAAAATATTCGAGATTTTCATCGACGACACTGTCCATGAAAGCCATGTCTTCTTTCCCGCAGTTTTGGAAAGAAAGGACCATGATGAATGCGGAAGTCAGCAATGTGATTTTTTTAATCATCCCCATATTCCGCCCTTATTTAAACGACTGCACGTAAGTGACAATCGCCTTTTTCTCAGCCTCAGTCAGACTGATGCCCTTCATATCGTTGATGGAGGAAATCGCACCATTAAGGGCGTTCACACTGATGCGATCCGCTTTTTCAGCCGGGTTGTCATGGCACCTGGCGCAGGTTTTACCGTTGGAGTATTTTTTATTGTGATACAGATTCTGTCCCAGCAACCATTCCGCGGAAGGGCCGGTGTCCCCGCCGGGATCAACGACTTCACCTGATTCGGAAATTTTCGTGATCTGCAAAGGGCCGTAAGTCACCTTGCGAATCTGGTCTTTGGCAAGATAAGAAAGACTCAGTGTGATTTCCGCCGGCTCTTTGCACTTGACGAAAAAATTCGTCGGGATGTGAGGATCCAAAAGCGTGCGGCAGGAGGAAGATCCGGTCACTGTGACGGCGGTCAGAGCGGTGAAATCCGCCGAAGCGCCTTTCACCTGAAACGGCAACGGGATGTACGTGCGTAAAGTGTTATCCTTGAACAACGGACGAACTTCCAAATCCGCCGCCGATGCCGGAAGCACAAAGCACAGTAAAAGAAGAATCCCCCCGAGTCTCATCATAGCACCTGCCAATACCCCGAAACACATGTCGCATAGACCGCTCTTTGCCAACCTTCCTTGCTTGCCGGATACCCGACATTGAGCTTCAGTGAATCCAGCAGCGCCTGGCGCGGAACAGGCTTGGTTCTGTAGAACAAAGTAAAAAGATTCAAAGTGTTCTTATCCGTCGCTTCGGGAAGCGCCGAGCTGTTGTCCACGCGTGCCATTACGTAGGCCATGGTTTTCGCGTTGGAAACCAGCTGCATGCAAGCTTCATTGATGCGCCCCTGACGAAGGGAGTTCACCCCGACATGCGTTTTAACTCCCAGACGGGCGAAGCTATTCGCACACTCCACCAGCGGCGAAGACGCCGTACCTGTGGATTTCGTCAGAAAGTTGCAGGAGCCCCCGAAAACGTTGCTGTCGCCCGCGATTTGCTTCACCACCGCGATATTCATCGCTTCAGGACCAAAAACATCGGAAAGCAAACCCACCACGCCGAAACGGTCCAAGACCATCGGGCTGTAAGTAATCTCGGGCTTTTTAACCTCGGGATATTCATGCGTATCGCCCGAATGGCTCAAATGCTCTTCAGTCAGGCCTTGCCCGTCACTGTCGAGGCTCGCCAAATCAATCGCGGCAAACTGATCTTGCACCGCACAGTTTTGAAAAACACCGATGCAGACAAGGGAGGTGCAGACGATGGCAAATGTTTGAATAGTACGCTTATGCAACATTTTTCGTCTCCAGGTTATTTTTCGCCACATTCAAAAAGCTTGCTCCGTTCTCCGTCACCGGAGTCACGCTTAAGAACGAACAAACCGATTTCACGACATCATTGACCCGCAGGCGCTGATTGCCGTAACTCGCCAAGGGTGCGCCGGCGCCGGTAAAACCTTGATAACCTCCGCGTGTCGTTGTGGTGAGGTTGCCGATAACGCGCGTTTCTTTGAAAGAGCCGGAAATCAGCAATGCGGATCCCGCCAGGGTCTGATGGTCAGCGCCGGACTGATCTTCACGCGGATTGCGGCCGAATTCGGAACCGATCTGAATGATGGTGTCTTCAAACATGCGGTTGCGGCTCAAGATGCCCGCCAGTTCATCGAGGCAAGCGGCCAGAGCGCGGTAGTACATCGACGTCACGTAAGTGGAAGCCAGCGTTCCAATATTATGCTGGTCGGTCGTCATATTAAAACGCATTGCACCCGTGTCACCGCGCACGCCGTTCATCACCGCGCCGGGAAGAGAGAAAGTGCAGATGCTTGTCAATTCATTCACCAGAAGAATTTCCATGGCCGCGAATTGCGCCGCCATTTCCGCCACGTTAGAGCTGTCGTCCACCAGGTCCTGGATATTGGCGACCGTCGCCGGCACATTGTTACTTCCCGAAATCGTGCGAGTCATGCGCGCGTCCGCATTATTAGTCAAATAAGGATTGGGAACATTTTGCGCAAGAATGATCTTGTCGCGGTTCTTCGAATCGGTGATCGCCTTTTTAACCAGAACGTTGTATTTATTGAACGTCGTGGACCACTGGTCCGTGAACTTCTTTACACCTTCCACGATCATGGCGTCGGCTTTGTCTTTTGCTTCCATCACACCGTAGCCCATAATACCGTTTTCCTTGGCGTAGACTTCGAACTGTTGCAGTGACTGTTTCAAAAGCGCGTCGTTGATCGGAGCTTTACCGGAAACATAGTTCAGCGCCGTAACAATGGAATTGTTCGTTGCCGTTGTCCCACCATGGGTGACAGTGATCGGTGTAACGATTTTTTCCGCGCGGAAAGCATCCCCGATACTCCCCGACACAATCGCCGGCAGCGGATAGCCGCTTTTTTCCGCCAGGCGTCCCGCGATACTCAAACCGCCGATGGTCGGCGCCTGGTTGCGCATACGCGTGACCGGGTGATTGTCGATCTCCATGTCCACGCCCCGCCAGAAATAAAGGTGTCCGGAGAGATTCGTGAATTCACCGTTTCCCGAGTTCGGATTGGATCCCCATACCGGCGGCAGATAATAACCGGAAGAAGGATCTTTCCACGGATTATTTTTCAACAAGACACTGTCGCCGTCTTTGGTGATGTAGTTGCCGATAATATTGTTCGTTGGATAATAATCCGACGAACCCTTCGGAGTCAGCGGTATATCAAAGAACCAGCGCGGAGGCGCTCCATCCAAAGAAAGATAAATGTACTTTTTCTTGGAATTCAGGGATGCCACACCTTGCGCGAACGCAGTTTGACTGATCGCTTGAACCACGGAATTGGCCAAGGCGTTCTGGAGACCGAGGACACCCAAAGCCTTCATGCTATTCACTATAAATTTTCTGCGGCTTTCATTACTCATATTCCCCCCGAAACCCCTTTTATTCCCCAGTAATTGCGAAGTCGCGGCTGTTGAATGTCGGACTGTCCAGAATCTGCCGGACTAAGGCCTTCATATTTTGCTTGTAGGCCTTTTCCGTGTTGTTCTTTGGATTGTCGCCCTTCAGAATCCGGCCCAAGTTGTAAACGAACGTCTTGTGATATTTCGCGGCGGCGTCGAGGTCCTTATCCGGCGTCGTCAGGTTGACGTCGATACCGGTAAAGTAATGATAGTACCGCTTAGCCACACATCTGTAGAAATCATCCGATTGCGCAATCACCGACCCCAATTGCGAAACGCTTGAAATACCGTCCGTCTTTTTCAAGGCGCCGGTGTGGTCGCGGTACATGAGGCGGCCTACCGGAGCCTGCAACGCAAAAGTATTCTTCACCCGATCCATAAGAGTCGCATTGGCGTCGACTTTTGATGCGTCGATCTTGAACTGCATCGCCGCTTGAACCGGACTTCCCAGCTCGCGGTAAGGAATGTCCTGCGGTTGAGAGGTCGGTCTGTTGACCGCTGAACGCACCACCATCACATTGCGGTAAACACCGGCCAGATCGTCAAAGCTCGCATGACAGCGCATGCAGGAAGCGGAGGTTTTAAAACCGTGCCGAGAGCTCACATCAACCTCGTTTCTCACATCGGCTTCAGTGAGTGTCGGCAAAGTATGGCACAAAAGATCCTGGTAGATCCGCGAAGTAAAACGGCGCGGAACTGAAACGTACTTGTCGTTCGTGTTTCCACCCATCGCAACGTACTGTCCAAGATTGGTGTTTTTAATATAATACATCTGCGTACCAAGGATACCGCCGCCCCAGTGCTGGTGAAGTTTGAAGCTTTCAAAACCGGTTAGGTCAAACGGAACATTGTTGTAAGAGCTGCCGCTCACGGGAATCGTCAGATCGGTTTGCGCCGTCACGCCGAGAATACGGCCTTGCCCCACGAATTCATTATCGTTGAGCACCATGGTCTTGACGATTTTATAAGCGTTAACCTGGTTGTTCACCAAATTGTTGGCGGCTGTAATTTCGGCGGGAATACCGCTGGCTTGGGCCGCGGCGATTTCCTCTTTAAAAATCTCTTCATAAAGTGGCTTGATCTCCGCCGCTATGGAGGCCTGATTGGTGGTGTTTCGCTCCGTTACGGACAACAGGCGCGGATTGCCCGGAAATTTCGCCGCGACTTGCGCATGGTGAGTGGGACTGATGGAACGCGTCTCAAAGTTCGTGGAAGGGCTCGTGAAATTAGATTCACGCACCGATTTCAAAGTCGTGGCGGAGGTTAGAACGTTAGAGACAGGAAGATTCGCAAAAAGCGACTGCGTGAAATACAGCGAAGGCTCGTCGATATCCTTCATGAGAGCCGTCATATTGTCATAACCGGAATTATAGGACAGCGCCGGGCCCATAAAAAAAGAATTATGAAAGTTATGCAGCGTTTCGAAAATATCCCGTGCTTCACTGTCGTTGCGGTTTTTCAGAACACCGGAAGAATCCAGAGCCGCATGTTCCAAAAGCTGCATGCAGGCTTCGGTCGCGGAAATCTTTTTCGTCACCACTTGCTGGGAAAGTTTATAGCCGATGGAATTTCCGCTCACAGGCAACGGCTTGCGCACGAGACGATTGTAGCAACGGTTGAATTTTTCAATGGGACTCATTGAATATTTTCCAGTGGCGCCTGCGGTGCACGCAATAGACAGCCCGGCCCCCACCAAAAATAGCTTGGCAGCGTAGTTCATGATTCTTCCCCCTGAAATAACCCTACTCTCTCTTTTCGGAAGTTCATAATTCAATTCAATCAAAACGTGATCAATTTCCCCGGAATTCAAATTAAGAACGAACAAACTGTTCCACAAATTTTTTGGAATTCTATTCTGAGACACTTCCCGCACGTCTCTGAAAAAGAGCTCAGATTTATATTGTCTTACACTGAGACAGTAGGAATAATAACTTCAGAAGTATGCGTATTTATATTTTCATCGTATTGTTATTTTTGACGTTCAAAGCGGAAGCATATCCGGACTTCATCGGCTACGGATATCGTTCCTGCACGGTCTGCCACTTCAGTGGCGCTGGAGGTGGTGGGCTCACGGATTACGGCCGCGCCTTGTTTGCAACTGAAATTGCCGCCAAACCGCTTTGGTTCCAAGTGAGTGATGAGACTTTAGGTGAATACTCCAAGTTTCTCGGCAAAACATCTCTACCGTGGTGGATGCGCCTAGGATACAAATACCGCGCGCTGACCATCGAGTCCAATCCCGGCGGAAAAAATGAAAGTCACCGCTATTACAATATGCAGAACGACCTGAATACGGCGTTCTACTTCAACAAGAAACAATCCATCGCTTTGATATCAACCCTGGGTTATACCGAAAGCGCGATGGCCATTGCGCCCAACAAACCCATGACGGCGGACCAATATCTTTTCTGGCGTGAATACTACGTGAAGTATCAGATCAACCGTGAATACACCGTCTACGGCGGCTTGATGGATAAAACTTTCGGCCTGCGCCACCCTGACCATACCGCGAACAACCGTGTCGCCATCGGCCTTGGGCAAAATGACCAAGTTCATGGATTGATGTTGCACAAAGCACAACCGGACTCTGATTTCTTCGCGCACCTATGGATGGGAAATGCGCACAACGCGCCGGAAGACACCGCCATGGGTGGAAGCTTGATGTACGAGCGCGAGTTGGCGCCGCAAAAAGCCCTGGGTGCGGAAGTGCTGCATGAAAACGGCGATAATATCAAGCGCACGTTATTCGCTGTTCACTCCAAAATAGGACTGCAAAACGGCAATTCTTTTTTAGCGGAGCTGGGATATGCCCAACAAACACTGGGTTTTTCGCCGGAAATCACTTCGGTTTATTTGTTTTCTCAAGGCCACTTGAAGCTCATACGCGGTCTCTTCATTGAGTCCACAGGGCAATACACAAAAAGGGACGTTCAGACCATCGCCGAAAATTTTCAGTGGACACTGGGATTGCTTTGGTTTCCGATGCAAAGAGTGGAACTCAGGGCTTCCGCACGCCAGCTTAAAACTCTGAACACGCAGCCCGTGGAGAACGACACATGGTACTACCTTACGCAAATTCACTTGTCTCTATAATTCTTCTAGCGGCGTTGTTGATTGGCGGGACTCCGGCGACTGTGAAAGCGCAAACGGCCCGCCAGACACGCGCGTCCGCACCGGTGATTCGTTACGGCTTGGGCTTTTTAACTTTTCCACAGATGTTGAAATTAAACGCCTCAGATGGTCGCACGATTGAAGTCGCTTCATCGCAGGTGGGCCCTGTACTAAGCGCGGATTATGAAAAACGCTACGGTCGTATGATTTATGTCGGCGGCCTCGGCGTTTCCTACATGAGCATGAAAAACACCTCTCAGGATTCCGGTGTCGATTACACCGCGGGTACCGACTACCCCAGTATTATGGGCAGTATCGGAGCTCACTATCTCACCGCAAGCAGTGTTAAAGTGGGCGCGTCGTTGTGGCTTTTCTATAATAGTTTTGATTTACCGGCGCCCTCAAGTCCCGGTGTCACCTACAGCTTTGATTACGGATCCCCACTGAAGAATTTTATTTCAGTTGATTTGAACTGGCAGATCTACCGCGGTTGGATTTTATCCCAGTCCCTGCTTTCTCCGTTGAACAATGACATGCGCACGGGATGGCTGATCTCTCTGAAAACGCGTTTCTAATCCGCGCCTAAGAAAGCGCGGAAAGAAGCTTGCCGTAGATACCGTCGAATCCGCCGTTACTCATGATCAGAATCACATCTCCGCGGCGGGCTCGGGCTTTCAAAGCGGCGACAATTTGGTCGGCGTTATCAAAATCCTCCGCCGTCACGCCGGATTTACGCAAATCTTCGACAAGTTCATGGGAAGAAAAACGGTTTTCTTCTTCAATCTTGCTTTGGTCGAAAGCTTTCGCCAGCAGGACTTCGTGAGATCCTTTAAACGCTTCGACATAATCTTTTTGAAAGACTTTGCGGCGTGAGGTCGCACTGCGCGGTTCAAACACGGAAAAGACTTTGCGCTGCGGATATTTCTTTTGAATACCCTTCACCGTCTCACGAACCGCGGTCGGATGATGCGCGAAATCCTCAATGACAAGAATGCCGTTGGGTTCACCCAAAATCTCCTGACGGCGCTTAACACCTTCAAAAGATTCCATGGCGATCTGGATGCGATTTTCAGAAAAGCCCAGGCACTTGGCCATAGCGACCACGGCGGTGGCATTGAGAATATTGTAGTCACCGGTGATTTGCATCGCGTAGGGACCAAGAATTTCGCCACGGTGATGCACTTCAAAGCCGACACCTTTTTCATTCTGGAAAAGAACTTTTGCGCGGAAGTCCGCCTGAGCGCTGAAACCATAAGTGAAAGAATTCTTGCAGACCGCAAGCTTGCGCAGCTCCATAACGTTGGCGTCTTCCGCACACGCTAAGAGCGTGCCGTTTTCAGGGATGAGCTTCATCAAGCGCGCAAAAGCATCTTTCACAGCTTGCAGGTCTTTGTAGATGTCGGCGTGGTCAAATTCCACCGAAGTCAGAATCACATGCTTGGGTTTGTAGTGCACAAACTTTGGAACTTTATCAAAGTAAGCCGTGTCGTACTCATCCCCTTCAATCACAAAGTAATTGCCTTCGGGATTTTTGAATGACTGAGAGAAATTTTTAGGAATACCACCGATCAAAAAACCGGGTTTTACATTGGCCTTTTCCGCCACCCACGCCATCATCGAAGTCGTTGTGGTTTTTCCGTGCGTTCCGGAAATCACAACACTTTCGCGGGAGCCGATAATAAACTCACCCATCGCTTTAGGAAGTGAAGTGTAAGGAATACCGAGCTTCATCAACTCTTGCGCTTCCTCATTACTTGCAGAAATGACGTTTCCAACAATCACAAAATCCGGGCGCGGGTGCAGATTTTCCGCCTTATAGCCTTTCATAACGGGAATACCGAGGCTTTCCAGCTGTGTCGACATCGGCGGATAAGGATTCAAGTCGCTGCCGGTTATTTTATAACCACGGTCTTTCAAAAGGCCCGCCAGGGACGCCATCGCGGTTCCACAAATTCCCATCAAATGAATGTGGCTGTTGGGTTTCAAATCCATTTTCTACTCCAGTCCGCTCTAGACTCCGCTGCGGCGGTAATTTTCTACAATCCAATTATGTATCTCAGGACGCAATTTTCCAAAGGCTTTATTGTCCGAGCCGTACAGGACTCGGTTGGAAAGAATGATCACGCTCATATCCATCTTCGGATCGTACCAGATCGACGTTCCGGTAAAGCCAGTATGTCCGATAGAGTCCAGAGAGAAATAAGTCCCGCAACTCGCAGAACCCGGCGTTGGCATCATATAACCCATGGCCCAATCGCCTTTTCCTTCCGGTAAAGCGCGTTTAGCAAAGAGCTGTGCTGTTTTCTGGCGGATGGAGTAGCGGGCAATTCCCAAAAGCTGCGAACGCAAGTGCAGAGAAAACCAGCCGGTGTCATCAATGCTTCCAAAAAGTCCGGCATGGGTCGAAACACCGCCCAAAGACCAGCAGTTCAGGTCATGCACTTCGCCTTGAATGAGTTTCTTGCGCACAGGACATTCTTCCGTCGGCGCAAACAAAGAAGTGCGGATGTGAGTCTGATTGTCCGGATGAAACTCAATCGTGGTCCCCGCGTAGAACTTTTCCTTCACATCATTCCAAATATCGAGCAACGGTTTATCAAAAAGCTTTTCAAGAATAAAACCCAGCACCAAAAAGCCGACGTCGGAATAAACTGCGGTTTCTTGCTTTTCCAGTTTCAAGTTTTGCAAAATCCCGCGCAACTGTTCACGGCGGCCGGCCGTAGGCAATTGCGTGTTGATTTCCTGATACAGCGGCAGCCACCACGCCAGCCCGGAGCTGTGCGTGAGCAGTTCGGTGATTTTAGTCTCCGCATGCGGAAACCAAGAAAGAATTGAAGAAACTTTTGTTTCAAAATTCCATTTACCCAGTTCATAGGCGTACATCATGGACTGCACCGTGAAGATCACTTTAGTGAGACTCGCTAAATCATAATACGCGTACGTATTTCCCACGGCGACGTCACAGATAATGCGCCCGCCTTGATAAGCACGCACCATCACCCCCGGAGTGGTGTCGCGAATGCGCTCTTCCAGTTGTTTGATCAGATTTTTTTCCAATACCGAAAATTTCATCACTGTCCTCCGGTCTGCACCGTCAGATGGCCTCGTCCGTTTTTCACACTCAATTCACAAGAGGTGTTAAAAGGAACAGGCCTTTGAATCACCGCGTGGCCCGCTTCAAGTCCTTGGAACATCGGAATGTCCAGCTCCTGGGCCCAGCGTTTGAATACCAAATTAAAATTATTTTTCTGTGTCGCCGGCTCTTCACCGCCGATAAAATCACCCAAAATCAGGCCGTCGCAATTTTTAAACAATCCCGCCTGCCGGAACTGCTCGAACATACGATCAATGCGATAGCCGCGCTCACCGATATCCTCGACGAAAAGCAGTTTCTTTTTCGTGTCGATCTGCCAGGGCGTTCCCAAGGTGGATTGCAAAACCGTGAGGTTGCCGCCCACGATCTTGGAGCGCACTGTGCGAACCTTTTTTGCAGCGTCGTTCAACGGCTTTAATTTTTTAAATTCTATTTCCGTGCGTTTGCCAAAAAGGATGTCCTGCAATTCTTTTTCCAGTTTTGGCGGAACCAGATTTCTTCCTAAACGATCCAAAAGTGGCGCATGCAATGTCGCCCAACCCCACTCCTGAATAAGAAAAGTGTGCAAGGAAGTAATATCACTGATGCCGATCAAAAGTTTCGGCTCTTTGGGTTTCTTGAGTTTCGCCAGCATCGGCAAAAGACGATTGCTGCCATAACCACCGCGCAAACACCAGATCACCCGGGAGTCTTTTGATTCAATGGCCGCCTTTAAAAAAGAAAAACGCATTTCGTCTTCATGGGCGTGCAGAAAATGAGGCTTGATCAAGCCCTTAGGAATGCGCGGCTGGAGATTCCATTTCAAAAGAAAATCCCGGCCACCTTCAACTTCATGGGGCTGAGACGGATAGCCTGGAGCCACCACGTCGATAATGTCGCCTTTTTTAAAAAACTTCCAGCCTGCCACGATCACACTCTTTTGATAATTTCTTTGATGGATTTTTTATGTTTCTTGCCCGTGAAGATTTCATCGATCTCTTTGGGCTTCAAAAGCGCGCGCACATCGTCGTCGACAAGCAATTTATCACGCAGATGCTCTCCATATCCCAAAGAGTGGCACAGACGCTGCACAAGACTGTAAGCATCTTCACGGCGCATGCCTTTTTGTACAAGAGCCAGCAGAACATGCGAACTGAAAATCTGCCCTTGAGAACTTTCGATGTTATCCAACATGCGCTTTTTATTCACATCCAGACCGTCCAGCAAAATGCTCATGCGGTTCAAAGCATAATCCGCGACGATGAAAGCATCCGGGAAAACCACGCGCTCCACGGAAGAATGGCTGATATCGCGCTCATGCCATAAAGCCACGTCTTCCATGCCGGCAATGGAATAACTGCGCAAAAGACGCGAAAGCCCCGTGATATTTTCAGCACTGATCGGATTTTTCTTATGTGGCATTGCTGAAGAACCTTTTTGCCCTTTAGTGAACCCTTCAGTCACTTCCGCCACATCACTGCGTTGCAAGTGACGAAGCTCCACTGCCAGGCGCTCCAGGCCTGTGCCGAGCAAAGCCAAGGCATTGAGCATCTCCGCATGGCGGTCGCGCGGAATCACTTGTGTCGCAATGGTTTCCGTTTTCAAACGCAGCTTTTTAGCCACCGCCGTTTCCACCTTGGGTGGCTGGCTGGAGTAGGTGCCCACAGCGCCACTCAGCTTGCAAATCATCATATTGTCGAGTGCGGATTTGATGCGTTTTTTATTACGTTCCGTCTCTGCCAAAAAGCCCGCCATCTTGAAACCGAAGGTCGTAGGCTCTGCAAACATACCGTGGGTGCGGCCTGCACACAAAGTGTCGGCGTGCTTATTCATCAAAGTGCGCAGAGATTTTTCCAGACTCTCGATGGATTTCATCAGAACGACACCCGCCTCACGCACCTGCAAGCTAAAGGCTGTGTCGAGAACATCCGAGGATGTCAGACCATAGTGAATGAACTTGCCGTGCGGACCTACGTTTTCAGCGAGATTGGAAACAAAGGCGATCACGTCGTGCTTGGTTTCTTTTTCAATCTCCGCAATACGCTTTACATTGAAACGGGATTTTTGCGTAATGGCTTTCGCCGCGGCTTTAGGAATAATTCCCATTTCCGCTTGCACTTGGGCGACCGCGATTTCCACTTCCATCATTTTGCCGAAGCGATAGTCGGCATGCCACAAAAGACCCATTTCAGGCCGGGTGTATCTTTCGATCACGGGGCTTGTTCCTTTCTTTTTTCTTTCTGCTCACGAAGAAGTTTTTCTTTCCACCAGTTCGTCAAACGGGCGTGAATGTTTTCATGATGCGCGAAATACGTTCCCCACGCGTAGTGAGGCCACATTTCCGGACCATCAAGATGCAAATTGCTATAAAGAACTTTTCCACGACGGCCGTCCTGGGATTGCGAAAACACCGGGAAGCGCGTCGCCCCCAATTGCGCGTACGTGTAATAGTACTCTTGCGGAAAACTGAGAACTTGCGGATCGGAAAGCGACATGCGTTCAACGAGATCTTTTCTCATGCGCAAGCTGCGCACCGTGAGATATTCCTTGTTAAAGCGTTGCACTGTGGGGATGCGCATCCACACATCAAATTGATCGGGCAAAGTGGTTCTTTGCAAGATCAGCATGTTTTCATGCGTCCACGGTGAATAAAGATCATGCATGACCAATGTGTGCGCGGGAAGATGGTCGCGCTCAAAACACTGTTGCAGACTCACGCGATAACGAACCCACGACCATTCAGGCTCCAGCGGCCCTTCCGGGAAGAGATACTTGCCGAGGCGCTCATTCAAGAAATAAGTTTCCTCACTGGTCAGCATCCACACGATCTGTTCCAAACGGAAAAGACCTTGATTTTCACCGGAAAGCTCAAGGCCGGTGATGGATTTTCCACCGCCGAAAGAAACGTCGACGATCTGCTGTGGACGGATGACTTCAACGCCTTTACCCGCCAGCCACTCCAAAGATTTTTCCAAACCGTTGCGCGTTGCCTGACGAATTAAGAAAGACGAAAAAAGAGGGACGGCTTCGCCGTTACCCGCGCCGCGCGCGTTGGGTTTGTACGTGGTACCTGCCCACTGATGCGCCAGATGCAAGAGCCAGCTTTGTTCAAAACTGAAAGCGTCGAGATTTTTATAAAGAGCCTTTTCTTTACCGACGCCCAAAAGGTAATCTTTCACGGGATTTGCTAAAGAGGCTTTGTCGATTTTGAATTTTGTCGTCGGACCTTTACACTCGAAAGGACCGTTCTTAAGCCACACCGTGAAACCCTGCGGAACTTCCTCGTAAGGATCATCCGCGTACAGACGCTCCATTTGCGACTCGGAGATTTTTTCGTTGCGGAAAAAACCAAAAGGTCCTTCCACATCTTCGGAAGGCCAAACACCAAGTTTGGTGGAGACGTCCACCAGCGTAGTTTTGATCCCTTCACGCGCCAAGGCCGCTGCCAACCAGTGGCCGCGACCAAACGCCGAAATCACGATGACGGGACTGCCTAACTCCATCCGTTTTCCTACTCCCTAGTTTAAACCTAAAGGCTCTTAATGATTAGAAAATCAGGCCAGTTTAAAGTCAAAGCCGCGCACCGCATCCATAAAGCTTTCTTGTGCATCCAGAAAAGCCCCTTTAGACTGGCATCCCGAGGAGGAATGATGCGTCTTTTATTCCTGATCTGCCTGATTTTTACGGGCGTTTTCGCCCGCGCTGAAGTGCCCAACAATTTCTTCGAACTTTCCGCCGACTCCCTTTCGGGTAAAAAGGTGCAATTCTCAACTTACCGCGGGAAGGTCGTGCTGGTTGTGAACACCGCCTCACAATGCGGCTTCACTCCGCAGCTCAAAGAACTAGAGGACTTGTACAAAAAATACGCAAACCGTGGCTTTGTCGTGCTCGCCTTTCCTTCGAACGACTTCAAACAAGAAAAGGGCGATGCCACCACGATTCAACAATTCGCCGAAAAAGAGTACGGCATCACCTTTCCGATCTTTGATAAAGGTCCAGTCACCGGCAAAGACAAGCAACCGGTCTATCAATTCCTGACCGCGCAAAAGCCGGGTCTTCTTTTCAAAGATGTCGCCTGGAATTTCGAGAAATTTCTCATCAATCGCAAAGGCCAAGTCATCGAACGCTGGAGTTCGATCACCAAACCCAGCTCCGATGCGATTGTGAAAGAAATTGAAAAAGCTTTGAACGAACCACTCTAGTCCAGACGGCGGTGTCTCAACTTGAGACGTTGTGTGAAGTCTGGACTTCGATTTGATACTTTTTTTTGAAGTTTTCCCCTCTTTCATTCGATAATACTCAGAGGGGGAACTCTCGTGAAAACCACGGCGCCACTTTTTCAATTCACGCTTCTTACTGTTTTGCTTGGTTTATTTCTGGCTGCTCCAGCCTTCGCGCAATCATCTCCAGACCATAAATCTTATTTGATCTCGCAAGTGGACCCGGATGAGGCCTACGACCCCTTCACCGATTACAGCGAATTCGATGAAGAATCCGATGAGGAAGCTGACATCAACTTTTTCCGTAACGGCCGTTTCTTTACCATTGGTCTTGCCGGCGGTTTCCGTGGCTTTACCGGCAACTTTGCCGATGCCTATGAAAGTGCGCCTACTTTCGGTCTTTTCTTAAGCTACTTCTTTGACTTGCGTGTGGCGATGAGTTTGGGTTTTCAGACCGGTGATCACTCCGTGCGCTTTACCGTGAATAACAATTCCAAGACTTACACCGGAAACGTGTCTATCACTTCCATCAACTTTGACTTAAAGTATTACTTGAATACACAAAACGTGACTCGCGGCTTGGCGGACTTAAATCCGTACATTCTCGGCGGTTTTGCGCAGTTCTACCGCACTTACACCATCGCCGGTCTGGATGGTTTCAACCGCGACTCGACCATGGGTTTTGAACTGGGTGCAGGTTTGGAAATCCCATTGATGCGCAAAAAAGCGTATCTGGGTTTGCAAGGCACGTATCACTATGTGAACTTCAACGACGAAAACAAATCTTATATCGATGGCTCTGAGAAGCTTGATAACAATCTAACCGGGGACTTTTACAGCATGCTGCTCATCCTCGGTATGAACTTCTAACGGACGAACAGTCCACAAGCCTGCAGGAACAATCCCAATAAGATCACTAAAGGAGCCGCCCAGCGCAGGGTGAAGCTCCAATGCGGATACATGGTGTAGCTGACAAACTTGTCTTTATCGACAAAGCTCAGCTCTTTTTCTTTTTCCGAAGTTCCCCAATTATAGGCGATCAGAATTCCCAGCGCGATCATCGGCAAAAACCAGTTGATCAAAAGCGAGTCCATGGACTCAATCACCGAACGGCCAGATACTTTCACGTCTTCAAAGACGGAACTGGAAAGTGCTGGAAAGATGGTCAGAACCAGAGCGATAAAACCGGAATACCAAGTCGCTCTTCCCCGCTCCATTTTCTTTTGCGCATCAACCCAGTTGGAAACCACGACTTCCAAAAGACCGATGCTGGCATTCAAAGCGGCCATATAAAGGCAGGCAAAGAACGCCAAACCAAACAGCGTACCGCCACGAATCCCCAAAAGATAACGCGGTAAAACTTCGAACATCAAGGCGGGGTCTTTCAGAGGCACGTTCGAAGCCTGGAAAGCCACCGGGAAGATCATCACAACCGCAATCAAGGACACCGCCGTATCCACCAATGTCACACGGAAGCCCGCTGTCGGCGCGTGATCGGATTCACGCATGTAGGAACCGAATGTGACCATCGTGCCGAAGCCCACGGACAGAGTGAAAAATACGTGGCCCAAGGCATGATTCAGCGAAGACAAAGTGAGTTTTGAAAAATCAGGATAAAAAAGGAAACGCAAAACTTCTGGTGTTTGCGGCATGGAAAAAGACCGCATAACAAGGATGCCGACCAAAACCGCAAAAAGAGGCATGGTGTAGCTGATCCATTTTTCCAAACCTTCCTGCACCCCTTTGACGACAACAACGACCGTAATAAGCAAGTGCGCACTGGCAAGCATCAATTGCAACCAGCCGTTGGACATCAACGCCGCGAGATTGGTTTTTGCCGTGACCATTTCGGGAGGACTGAAAAGGGAAACGAAGAACTGGGTCATAAAGTGCAAAACCCAGCCGCTGATCACCGCATAGTAAGAAAGCACGACGATACTGAGAATCACCGCCAGGCGCCCCGCCCAACGGAATCCCCGTCCCGCTTTTTGACTGAGCTGTTGGGTCGCCACAATAACGGAACGGCGGCTGTTTTTACCGATCATAAGTTCAGCAATCAGCATCGGCGCGCCAATAGCCAGAGCCATAAAGACATAAATCAAAACGAACGCGCCGCCGCCGTTTTCACCGACGACGTAAGGAAAACGCCAAAGATTTCCCAGGCCACAGGCAGAACCAATGGCCAAGAGATAAAATCCAAAACGTGTTCTCCACGAACCGCGTTTACTGCTCATTTTCTCCGCCCCGTCGGGATTTCATACAGAAGATTCGAATCGGCAAACCGTGCAGATCCCAGCGTTCTTTGATGTTTTTAATCAAGAAGCGGCGATAGGAATTAGTCACGCCATCCGGATGGTTGGCAAAAGCAATAAATGCCGGAGGACGCTGATACGTCTGAGTCAGATAATAGAACTTCACGTTGGTCGTACCCCACACCGGAGCCGGTGCCTTACGAATGGTTTCAAAGAAGAAATCATTCAATTCGGACGTCGGCACACGGAAGTTCATTTGGTCAGACACCTTCTCAACAGTCTCTAGCAGCTCATCAACACCGTAACCGGTTTTGGCGCTAGTGAACACCACGTGCACGTCATCAAAGAAATGGAACGTGCGCGCCACTTGTTCACGGAAGGTTTTGCGGTATTCAGGAACTTCCTTACCGCCGATATCCGATTTATTGGCAACCAGGATAACTCCTTTATGATCCTCCAAGATCGCCTGCATGATGCGCGCATCTTGATCCGTCGGGCCGATCGTGCCATCGACCACCAGCAGAACAATATCGGCACGGCGGATGGCTTCCTGGGATTTGAAAGCGGAAATGATTTCGAGGTCCTCTTCACGCTTGGCGGATTTTCTCAAGCCCGCGGTGTCCACCAGAGTGTACTTTGCGCCGTTAAAAATAAACGGCGAGTCCACCGAATCAATGGTGGTTCCCGCGATATCCGAAACGATCATGCGGTTTGCACCCAAGATGGAATTACACAGGGAGCTTTTACCGACGTTGGGTTTACCGACGATGGCGATATTCATGCCCTCTTTAAGAACAGCCGGACTTTCTGGAATTTGCTTTGTGATCCAGTCCAGAATTTCGCCGACACCGCGGCGTTGCTCAAAGGACGCGGCGATAATATCCACGCCGAACTCATAGAAGTCCGCTTTGAACATTTCTTCATCAGTAACCTTATCGACCTTATTGATAACAAGCAAAAACGGTTTACCGGTTTGGTTGGCAACACGGATAATATCACGGTCTTCAGGCACAAGACCCGCACGGCCGTCCATCACGGCGATAATGAAATCCACGGAGTGCAAGAACTCCGTCACTTGTTCGCGGATGAGCTTGGAGAAAATATCTCCCGCTTCCGTGATACCGCCGGTGTCGATCAAGTCGAATTGTTTTCCCCAGATATCCACCGGTTCAATGATGATATCGCGGGTGACACCCGCCTGGTTTTTCACCACGGCCTTGCGGCTGTCGGTGATGATGTTAAATAATGTGGACTTACCTACGTTGGGGCGGCCAATGATCGCCACCTTGGGGGCAAAATCAGCCTTCGGACTTTGTTGCATATCCCAACTCCTTCATAATTCGTTTGTTTTCAAACCACTCGGGCTTCGTGATGACTTGCAAGTCCAAGAAGATTTTTTGACCCATGAGCTTTTCAATTTCTTTGCGCGCATCCATGCCGATCTGGCGGATCACCTTGGCCTCTTTGCCAATGACAATGGCTTTGTGATTGTCTTTGGAAACCAGGATTTCAGCGTGGATCTTCGGTACAGGCTCCGCGTTTTCATCAAATTTTATGATACGCACAGCAAGGGAGTACGGCACTTCCTGGTGCAGTGTCTCAAAACATCTTTCACGGATGATTTCCGCAACCAGCTCACGCACGTTTTCATTGGTGAAAAGTTCGGTGTCATAAAGAGGTGCTGGAGATTCCGGAAGCAGTTCTAAAAATTCAATCAGCATAGCTTCACGCTCTTCGTGATCGTTCAAAGAATCTTTCACAGAAACAGACATGGCTTTACCGCCGCGCTCTTCAATCATTTTTTTCAGAATCAGCACACGGTGCGCTTTTTCTTCGATGTCCGCTTTGGTGATAACACCCATCCACGGCTTGCGGCTTTTTGCCACCATGTCGATGACTTTTTCAGCGTCTTCAGGGCTGGACTCGTCAACACTGACAATCGCCAGCAAAGCATCTGAATCCGCGATCACTTCCTCAGCTTCTTTAGCCAGGAACGCATTCAAGCCTTTATCGGCCTTTACCAAACCGGGAGCGTCGACGAACACAATCTGTCCTTGTTCGGTGCTCCAGATGCCGAGAATACGACGACGGGTCGTTTGCGGTTTGGCTGAAACAATCGAGACCTTTTCGTCGACGAGATAATTCATCAGTGTGCTTTTGCCCGCATTGGGCTGACCGATGAGTCCTAAAAATCCAGCTTTATATCCCATGACAGTGAGTCTCCTTAAATTTCATTTCTAAAGCGTTCTTGGCCGCTGCTTGTTCCGCATTTTTCTTACTGCGCCCGCGGCCCTGCGCCCATACTTCCTCTTTGACCTTCACACACACCAAAAATTCCCGGTCGTGAGGAGGTCCCTCTTCCGCCAGAACCTCGTACTTGGGTGTCTCTTTCAAAGACTTTTGCACGAGCTCCTGCAAACGGGTTTTATAGTCTTTTTCAAAATCTTCCGAACCGCAGACTTTTTCCGTGAGGGTGGAAAACTCTTTGCGGATAAAATCTTTCGTCACCGCAAAACCGCCATCCAGGTACAAAGCGCCGATGATGGCTTCAAATGACGAAGCAATCAGACGCGGTTTTTGCGCGCCCCCGGTTTGTGCTTCGCCCTTACCGAGATGCATGAGCTTATTAAGTCCCATATCCAAAGCAAGTTCCGAGAGAACTTCCTCATTGACGATGCTGGCGCGTTTTTTTGAAAGCCCGCCTTCGGTGTCGTTCGGGAATTTCTCGTACAAGAATTCACCGACAACAAGATCCAAAACCGCGTCACCCAGGAACTCCAACTTTTCATTGTGTTCGGTGGCGTTGCGAAGTTCATTGGCAAAGCTCTTATGAGTGAGCGCTCTTTCAAGCAGGGCCGGATTTTTAAAACGATATCCGAGTCTCTTCTCCAACTCCGTCATGACAACACCTCACCGATCAAATGACCTTCCATGTGCTGTTTGTTGGAGTGATCGTAGGAAAGAATCTTCACATCGATTTCCTGCCCCGCCCAATGATCAAGAAAGCTTTCCGCTCCTTGAATATCCACCGGCCAGTAGTCGTGGCTTAAGCCCTGTCCGCCTTTGGCGGCGTTTTTCAGAACGAGAACTTTTTTAACCGTGCCGATTTGAGCGCGGCCCAGGGATTCGTAACGGGCTAAGCTCAGATCACGCAAGCGCGCGGCTCTTTCCGCGCGAATGTGCGGATAGACGGAAACATCCATAGCCGCGGCTCTTGTGCCGGGTCTTTCGCTGTAAGGAAAGACGTGAATTTTAGTCCAAGGAAGTTCCGCCAAAGTCTTATAAGTATCTTCAAACTGTTCGTCGGTTTCGGTCGGAAAGCCTGTGATAACGTCCATGCCGACAAAAGAATTCGGCACACGCTCCGCAATCGCAAGCAAAGACTTGCGCACATCCTCTTGCGTGTACTTGCGCTTCATATGGAAAAGCACATCGGTATTGGCGCTTTGAATGCTCATATGAAAATGCGGGCACAGGCGCGAGTCCTGATAAAGATCGAGAAGTCTTTCCGAAACTTCCACCGGCTCAAGGCTTGAAAGACGGAAACGCGGCATTTTGGTTTTCGCCAGCAGATTTTCGATCAAATCTTCCATGACGTATTTGCGCCCGGTCGTGTCGTCTTCGTAATCACCAATGTGCACACCGGTCAGGACCACTTCGCGGGAACCCTCGGCGTAAAGATCGTTAATTCTTTGCACCAGTTCCGCCACAGGGATTGAGCGGCTCTTGCCGCGAGCGTAGGGAATAATGCAGTAAGTGCAAAAGCTGTTACAGCCGTCTTGAATTTTTAAGAACGTGCGGGTGTGGTGTTTCTCCACTCCTCCGCCGGCTTCGAGGTCTTCTTTCTTAAAGATATTAGATTTAAAAACTTTTTCGGCAAGCTCACCGCGGAAGTGTTTCTTTAAAAGATCTGGCAAGGAGCCTTTGTGAGAATTTGCGACAACGAGATCCGCTCCCGGCAATTCAGAAAAAGATCCTGTGTCCACTTGCGCGGCACAACCCGTGACGACCACCGTACAAAAGGGATCTTTCACTTTCAGGCGGCGGATGTAGCGAACCGCTTCTTTGGTCGCTTCCGCTGTCACAGCACATGTATTGAGCACGTGAATGCGCGCGGTTTTATCACCGGAAATCACCGGCGCAAAACCATGGGCATTGAGGTTTTTCTGGATCAAACCTGCGTCGTAAGTATTGACCTTACAACCAAAGGTGTGAACTTGATACTTTAGAGAGTGATCCATCCGCCTCCCACAAGTTCTTTATCACGGTAAAACACAGCGGCCTGGCCTGGCGTCACCGCTCTTTGCGGTTCCTGGAATTTCAGTTTGTAACCGCGCGCGGTTTTAAACACGTGAGCGAGCGATCCTTTGTGCTGATAGCGGATTTTCACATTCATGATTTCGCCGTCTTGGACATCGCCCAAAAGTTTCGGTTCAATCACGTCGACCTCTTCCGCATAGAGGTATTTCTCGTCACCAACCCATACGGAGTTGTCAGTAGCATCGATTTTAATCACGAAAAGTTTTTCGTGGTGATCCATGCCGAGGCCTTTGCTTTGGCCGATCGTAAAATTATGAATACCTTCGTGCATCGCCATGACTTCACCCTGAGGGTAGCGTTTGATCGCACCTTTTTTCGAAGCCAGAATTGTTTTATCGACCTGGCCTTTGATGAAGTTCTGATAACCTTGATTTCCTACAAAGCAAATGCCTTGGGAATCCTTCTTGCGGGCTGTGACAAGACCACGGCTTTCCGAGTAAGCGCGCACCTCCGGCTTTTTCATATCGCCCACAGGGAAAAGCAGTTTGGGCACCAGTTCCGGATCAATGGTGAAAAGGAAGTAAGTCTGATCTTTCCAGTCATCGGTGGAGGTGTGAATCGCCGCTTTGCCGTTTTCATCGTAAACGATTTTCGCATAGTGGCCGGTTGCAAGGTAATCACACTCAAGCTCTTTCATCTTTTTAACAAGATGATCGAATTTCAGATAGGTGTTGCAGTTCACGCAGGGAAGCGGCGTTTGCCCTTCAAGATAAGCTTTTAAAAACGGATCAATCACCGCCGCACGGAATTTCGCTTCACAGTTGAGAACGTAAAACGGAATTCCCAAACGATCCGCCACCGCGCGGGCATCATCCACGTCGATGCTGGAGCAGCATGTGCCGTTCCCCTCTTCGATGTCACAGGTGGAATAATCCCACACTTGCATCGTCGCACCGATCACTTCATAACCCTGTTCGACCAAGAGCGCAGCCGCGGCGGAACTGTCCACGCCTCCGCTCATAGCAACAAGGACTCGTCCTTTAGACATGACAAGAATCTCCTTCGTCGTTTTTTAAAGATCGCAGTCTTGCAACCACCACTTTCAATGCTTCCACAAATCCATTCACTTCTTCGGCGGTTGTCTCCCAGCCGATACTCACGCGCAATGAGTTTTGCGCTTCCTCGCGGGAAAGACCCATCGCTAAAAGCACCGGGCTTGGCTCCGGATTTCCACTGGAGCACGCCGCCCCCGTCGACACCGCATAGCCTTTGAGATCCAAAGACATCAGCATGGTTTCACCATCGACACCTTTTAAAACCAAAGAGCTGGTGTTGGGCAAACGCGGTGACTCCCCCGCTGTCACTGTGACATCGGGAATCTCAGCCAGAATACGCGCTTCCATTTCATCACGCAGGCGCGCCATTTCCTGGGCTTTTTCCGCCACCATGTGGATGCGTTTTGCAGCGACTCCCAAAGCACCGATACCCAAAGTGTTTTCCGTACCGCCGCGACGGTGTCTTTCCTGCCCGCCTCCGTTGATCAAAGAACTGAAGTGCGAGCCTTTGCGTGAATATAAAAATCCTGTGCCTTTCACAGAGTAGAACTTATGTCCTGAGAACGAAGCGAAATCCACGCCGAGGTCTTGCAGATTCAAGGGCACTTTGCCGAAACCCTGGACGGCATCGGTGTGAAACAAAGCTCCCTTTTCATGAGCCAGACGGGCCAGCTCCTTGACTGGAAACAATGTGCCCGTTTCATTATTTGCAAACATCACGGAAACCAGGGCGGTTTCTTCTGACAAGTGTTTTTTGTAAAACTCCATATCGAGTTCACCACGGCGGTTGACGGGAATAAAATCAACACGCGCCCCAAGAGAGCGAATGTGCTCCATGGCTTTGATCACGGCTGGATGCTCCACCGCGGAACACATGTAGTGCGTGCGCCCGCGCTGTTCCGCGGAAAGAAACGGGGCTGTTTGATAGTATTCAAAAACGCCCTTGATCACCGTGCTGTCAGCTTCACTGCCACCGGAAGTAAAAACGATTTCAAGCGGTGAAGATGCACCCACTGCTTCCGCCACGGTTTTGCGCGCGTCCCTCAAAATATTTTTGGGCTGGCGACCGCCCCAGTGAATGGAGCTCGCATTTCCCCACGCCTGCGCCAGTTCAGGCATAGCCTCAAGAACTTCTTTGCACACAGGTGTGGTGGCATTGTGATCGAAATAGTGAAACACTTTACTCTGGAACATAAGTCGCAGCAAACTAGCACATTTCTTAAGTATTGAAAACTCTTAAGAATCTCTCAGCTTTTTAGCTGTCCATAGCGTTAGCACAAGTGCAATAAATTCATACATCCCACCGTCCCCGGCGGCTTTACCGCACCAAAGTCTAGACTGGACCTCGGATTTCTTATGTTTTAGCGAAAAGAGCCGATAAACAATGGGATGAGTCATCATTTGTGGTTTGAACACTTTAAAGAGCAACTTCAAGGACTTACGGAATCCTTTGAACAAAGCGGTTCCCCTTTGAGCCTGTTGGGCTATGCCCTGCAGGAAAAACGCCTGCGCTCGGATGAGTATTTAAAGTGGGCCATGACTCACTATCGATTGCCGGTACTTCAGTCACGATTTTTTTCAGAGACTCCTCTCTCCCAGGAAATGTTCGCAAAGTGGGCGACCCATTACCCGTGGTCTGTGGAGTGTCTGCCTGTGGCGGAGTGGGATGGCTCCCTCATCGTTGCATGTCTTCAACCGCCACAGGATTTTCCTACAACTCCGTCCAGCATCATTGTGCTGGCCGACTTTGAAAGTCTGCAAAACACGTGGTTTCATTTTCATCCCGAGAAAAAAGCGGCCGCTCCAACAGCCACCGCTGTCGCCGCGAGTGATGCTCCGGAAGGCATCGACCTTTCCACAGCCACCGTTAACAAACAAGGTCCTTCTGACAGTTTTTCTTTTGAGGATTTAGGTGTGGCCGGCGAGGCTGCGGAGGTTCTTGCCGAAGAAAATCCCGCGTCCTCCGAGGAAAAAATGGATGGTCTTTTCGACGGACCGACAGTCATTCGTCTTGAGGCTCTGCCGCCGAAAGAAGATTCCAGCGCAGCGCCCATTCCTCAAGAAACGGCCGCGGCAGTTCCGGCCTCCGAGGGAAAAACCATTGTCAGCAAATCGTCCGACGATGCTTTAATGCAATTGTCTGAAGAGTTAGAACCGCAAAAAGCGCCGCCGCAAATGCCACCGGTACCAACACCGGCTGCCACCGTGGAACCGGGAGTTGCGAAAAAAGGAGCGATTCCGCCTCCACCACCACCAAAATCTGAATTGCCGCCGCCTTTTGAAGACAGCTTTGGAAACAAACCTATTCCGATTACGCCTCGTCCTGCGGGAGTGGCAAAGCCGACGATCAACCCCGTGGCGACGGGCCATTTTGTTCTGGAGAAAATCAAAAAGAAAAACACCGCGCTTATCAATGAACGCGTAAAGCAAGTCTTGAGCGAAATGAAAGCGCACTTTGATAAGGCGATGATTTTGACTCTGGATGAGCAGGAAACTCAGCTCACCGCTTTTGCCTGGGATGAAAATTTCCAAGGCATCAAAGACACCTCCATGCGCGTGCCTTTGAAAACGCCGAGCATTTTCAACATCGTCGCCTCAACGCAAAAACCGTTTCACGGTTACATCTCTTTGAACGAGATCAATGAAAAATTCTTTGAGGATTGGAATCAGGGCCGTATTCCCGATCACGTGACCATCACCCCGATCGTGGTCAATGAAAAACTCGTCGGCATGCTGATGGGTTTCGCTGAAAAATCCGCTTACAACAAAGTCTCTTTGAATCTTGCTGAAAAACTGTCCGCTGACTTTATCAAAGGAATCCAAGCCGCTTAAAATCCCGAGGTTTCAATGGCGCTTCTTGAACTTTTCTTGTCCGTCGCCCTTGCGCAAAACTCCTGTCAGCAACACAATCCCGCAAAGGCCGGAGTTCCTCTTTGTCCCACCACGGGAAGCCGCTTATTATCTGAAAACTATCCGGTGATGGCCGCCACTGTTTCTGATGAAGCAGGTGGTTCGCGCTATGTTCAAGCTTATGTGATTAAAACGCTTCAAGCCCAAGGCGACAGCCCACCGCAATTTTTCCTGCACGTGACACCGTCAACCTATGACGATGTTGTCGCCGCCATTCGCAAAAATGCTCCTTCTCCCCAAGTCGCGGAAAAATGGATTCAGAGCCTGACCCGCGTGGAAGGGAGCCGCCGCTGGAACTGGCAGCAAGACTACTTTGAAAGCTTTTTTGATCCAAGCACGGGACGCCCCGTTTTGCGCGAGGTTCAAGGGTACGAACGCCATGGCGATTCGTTTTCCGCCATGCTCGATAAAACGCAGAAAGAATGCGGTATCGGCGCGGGCCCCGTTTTAGAGACAAATCCGTATCAAGACGGCCATAGCGGTGGAAATATCGAGGCCGTCAACGGTCTTTGTCTTCTTGGCTCGGATCACTTTACAGACGCGACCTGGGATCGTTACGCCAAGAGCACCTGCAGTGATATGAATACGGCGGTCAAAACGCCTTCTGATTTCCTCCGAGTCGGTCACACCGATGAGTTTTTTAAAACCCTCAAAGATCCACGCAAATCTCCGCCGTGTGATTTCTCTCTGGCGTTTGCGAGCCCCAAGAAAGGTTTGGAGCTGCTTAAAGCGAACCCCAATGACCGAGCTTTTGATTTTTCGCAGGTCTCACCGGAAGAAGCTCTCGTTCGCATGACGAAGGGCAACTATCGCACTCTTTGCCATAAATATTTAAAAAAGAAACAGAACAACTCCCCCACGCAGCCGGGGTCCGCGGCTCCTAAAGGAGGCGTGACTCAGTTGCTGCTCGAATGGAGTCTTCACCGCGCTTTCGCGGGGGCGGCCTCTCTGGATTCCAACCCCGTCGACAAGCTTTTGGAGGAACTGCAGGACCTCGAAGACACTCAACCCCGATCTCAAGAGGAACGACAGCGCCTGCGCGAGAGAAAAACTCAACTGCGCAACCGCATCCGTGAACTCAAGGCGCAAGCCGGATATAAGAAAAACCAGGAGACTCTGGAGAGAGCCCGCGAATGTTATAATATGACCAATCGCGAGCTCGCGGAACTGATCGAGTCTGATCCTGAGATCAAAGCCTTTAACGAATCCGTTGAAAAAGCCATTCAGGATTTCAAGACGGATCTTTTGGCCAAACTGAAAACCAAGTATCCGCAATGCTCTCCGCAGACTCTCGACATTCCCGACCTTTTTATCGGCATGATGGACGAGGATGGTGGCAAACCCACTTATGCCAAAGGCACGGGTGAATCGATTTTCCCCAATCCCACAAACGGAGAAATCATCGGCAACACCTTTATACTGCCTGAGCCTGTGAATCCCGCGTTTAAAAAGGACATCGATGCGCAAGTGCGCGCCACCGGTCTAAAGACAGATTATATCGATACGAATTTTGCACACATGCTCCAAGGAAACCTGCACTGTTCAAGTCACACCATGCGCTACTGCCGTCCGGCGGGAGAGACACGATGATCCGATCATTTTTAATTCTTTTTATGATGGTCTCTGCGCAAGCCGGCGCGAAAAGCAAAAGTCTTTATGCTTGCGACATTCAAGATGTCTGGTTGCAAAAGCAAAAGCTTTCAGGACATCTCGAAGTCTACGATCTTGACCGTGCAGAAATTAAAATACAATCCGACAGTGAAACCGTGTCGTGCCCTTTGAATGTGGAGACGGTGCAAGACGCTTCCCGTGGGAAAGTCGCGCAAGTGATCTTTAAAATGGTTCCCGAACGCTGCTCCCCTGCGGAAAAATCTTTTAATAAAAATCTACGCGGATACATGACTTTCACCGTTTCCACCCAGCCTAAAGCGATACCTTCGGCACAGCTGGCGTGGCGTAACCGCACCGGTTATTCGGGCTGCCGTGAACGCGTGAACAATCTCAAAGAACACGGACTTGGTTATCGCGCGCCCTCCGTTCCCGTTTTCGAGGAAAAAGGCCACCGCTAAGACTGTCTGTGTTTTAGACAGTTCAGGAATTTCTTCCGCCACAGACATGAGGCCTTGTCCCTGTGGCTTCAGCGATATAAAAGCGTTGTCATGAAGTTCTTTTTTCTTGCTATCGCCTTTTTGTTTCCGTCGCTTCTTTTTGCTTCAAGTCTGCAAATCAAAATCATCAGCGTGCATGATGGGGATACATTGACCGCCGTGGGGGTTGTCGATTCTTCAGAACGCTACAAAGTGCGCCTGATGGGTGTGGACACCCCGGAGGTCGATTTCTTCGGTAAAGGCCAAGGCGACGCCGCCTTGCAAGCGCGCGACGCTTTGCTGGCGATGGTTCCGCCGGGCACCGTTGTGACACTTTCCGATGACAGCGACGTCGACAAACACGGCCGTATTCTGGGCCGTATCTTTAAGGACAAGGTGGACATCAATAAAGAGATGCTCAAAGCCGGATGGGGTTATTTGTACTTCATTTATCCTTTTGAAAAACGCGTGGTGAGCGACTACAGCGCTGCCGCTAAGGAAGCCTTCGACAATCGTCGCGGCGTTTTTTCCAACGACTTTAAAAACACCGAAGCCCCCTATCAATTCCGTCTGCGCGTGCGCAAACAAGTCGGCCGCAACCCCGTCGGAGATTTCGAACTTAAAAAAGTCATGGCTCCCGAAGACATCGAAAAAATCCCCGTCTGGAAAAGAGTCTTCTTCCCAGCCTACGAAGACGCCTACAAAAACGGCTACAACTAAAGGTTCCTGGTACTTTTTTCTGCACATAGCGCAGCATTGCTGCTGTGTAGACAGAAAAAAGTACCAGGAACCTTTTTTTTAGATTTCGCGGGTTTTTATTTTGCGGCGGGTGCCGTTGAGTTTTTCGAATTTCACTTCGATTTTTTGCCAGTTTAGGGGGAGAAAATCGTAATTCAGGCGCTGGGCCCACTCGATCACGACCAGGCCTTCTGGTTCGGAGAATAAATCCCAGAAGCCGGAGCTTTCCAAGTCGTCATCATCTTTTAAACGGTACAAATCGAGATGATCCAAGGAACGCCCGTCGGCGTTTTCGTAGCGCAGATGAATGGCAAACGAGGGCGACTGGACGTCTTTCATACCCAGGATTTCCGCGATCATTTGCACAGATGTCGTTTTACCGGCTCCCACATCCCCGCTGAGCAAAAGAACACAGCGAGGCTGGATGTGAGGAAGAAACTCCTGCCAGAACTCTTTGAGTTCATCCGTATTTTCGACGGTGACATGAGCGTTGAGAATTGACATTACTTTAGAATCTTTCGCATCTTACGCACGGAAGCTTCAAGGCCTTCTTCAAGAGCGTAGCAAATCAAAGAGTGACCGATATTCACCTCTTGCAAGTGCGGAAGCTTGTTGATCAAGCGCGCGTGGTGATAGTCCAAGCCATGACCAGCATGAACGTTCATACCAAGTTAATTCGCCCATTGCGCGGCCTCTACCAGACGTTTCCACTCTTTTTCTTTTTTCGGACCGTTGAGCAGAACCCATTTGCCGGTGTGAAACTCCACCGCATCCGCGCCGATTTCATAGGACGCTTCAACTTGCTCCAAAGAGGGTTCAATGAACATGGAAATTTCAATGCCGATGCGCTGAAGCTTTTCCACCATCGGGGCCATTTTCTTAAAGCCCTTCTTTACATCCAAACCGCCCTCGGTTGTCAGCTCCGCACGCTTTTCAGGCACAAAGCAGACCCAATCGGGACGATACTTTTTTGCGAAAGCCACCATTTGCGGTGTCGCCGCCATTTCGAGATTTAAAGGCACAGGACAAGCTTTGGATAAAAGCTTGAGATCTTCCAATTGAATGTGACGACGATCTTCACGCAAGTGAATAGTGATCTGCTGGGCGCCGCCCTTCACGGATTTTTTCACCATGCTCAAAAGATTTGGATAAGGCGTGGTGCCCCCGCGCACTTGGCGCAAGGTCGCCACGTGGTCCACATTCACCCCAAGACGAATTTGTTTTTTCATATTTATGACAGCTCTTTTTCCAGGAACGACGCGATTTCTTCCGCGAATTGATTGATCTGAGTTTTATCCGGTCCCTCCACCAAAACCCGGATGACGGGCTCGGTGCCAGAGAAACGAACAAACACACGGCCATCGCCGTTTAATTTCTTTTCAATGCTGCGGATGAGATCATTATAACCTGCAATCTCATGCAGCTCTGTACGGCGCTTGACCCGGCAATTGATAAGAACCTGCGGCACGTCTTCAAAAACACGACTCAGTTCGCTCATTTTTTTACCGGTTTGTTTCATCACCGCGAGCACGCTCAAAGCCGCGATACAGCCGTCTCCCGTGGTGGTGTGATCAAGGAAGATAATATGACCAGACTGCTCACCGCCGAGGTTGTAGCCGTTTTTGCGCATTTCATCGACGACGTATTTATCGCCCACACCGGTTTTTACGACTTTAATACCGGATTCGTTCATGCGCTTTTCAAGACCGAAGTTCGACATCTGAGTCGCCACCAAGGTGTTGCCTTTCAAAAGGCCGCGCTCTTTCATGTGCAAAGCGCAGATCGCAAGAATGCGGTCGCCGTTCACGATCTCACCTTTTTCATCAACCATGATCACGCGGTCAGCGTCACCATCAAGGCTGATACCGACGTCAGCGCGGTATTGCAAAACCGCTTCAGATAATTTTTGCGGATACAAAGCACCGACTTTGTCGTTGATGTTTGTGCCATTGGGCTCATCACCCAACTGAATCACTTCCGCACCCAACTCTTGGAACACGGAAGGAGCGACTTTATAAGAAGCCCCGTTGGCAGTATCAAGCACAATGCGCATGCCATCGAGAGTGTACTCCAGAGGGAAAGTGCCCTTCACATAAACGATGTAACGACCTTGCGAGTCTTCGATGCGTTTGGTGCGGCCGATGTCTTTGCTGGGTGGCAAAAGCTGCGTGAGGTCTTCTTCCAAAACCAGGCGCTCGATTTCTCTTTCCATTTCATCGGAAATTTTAAAACCGTCAGCACCGAATACTTTGATGCCGTTATCATGAAATGGATTGTGAGACGCGGAAATCACGATCCCCGCCGCCGCACGCATGGTGCGCGTAAGATAGCCGATACCAGGAGTAGGAAGCGGACCTACAAGTTGCACGAAAATCCCCATGGAGTTCAGACCACTGGCCAAAGCCTGCTCAATCATATAACCGGAAAGACGCGTGTCTTTACCGATCACCACTTTGCGCGATTGAGAAGGTGTGTGCGGAGCTTGTTTTTGCAAAATGTAGCCAATCGCCTGACCGATTTTTACGACGGTCTCAGGAGTCATCGGCCATTGGTTGGCAGTACCGCGGATTCCATCGGTACCAAAGAGCTTGTGTGACTTTTTTTCCACTTTACTGACCTTTTTGTTCGTCATTGGGACCCTTCACTTTCACCACTTCCGCCTGAATCTGGTTCGGGCGGACTCCAAGGATTCTCACACCCAGGGGCACTTCGATTTTATTCAAAGGGATGTCGACATAAACGACACCTTCGCCCTTTTGTGAAATATCAAGAGTGATACTCTGTGACAAGGAACTCTCCAAGAACTTTTTAAGAGCGGAGCGCGGCCCTGAAACTTTCACCTTGATGTGGTCTGCAGTCTGCGCCACCACGTGGGTTCCCGGAGCCGTCGCAAGCTCAATATCGATGTCCTTACTCAGGACGAAATCCCGGCGCCCCAGAATGGTGAGCCAGAGGATCAAAGAAATAAACAGCGCTACAACCTTGTAGCTGAAATTTTCAGTAACTATTCCGCTCCAACGGCTCTTCATGTCGCCTCCCCTTGCTGAGAGAAGGCTTTGTATTTCAGGCCGAAGGTTTCATAGAGGGCTTTGCGGATATCACCCAGTTCCACGTTCGGGCTCAAGTGCCCCCCTTGCACGATACCGATGGATTTGTTCTCTTCCGAAACAACGAACACTAGGGCGTCAGTTTCTTCCGTCAAACCGATGGCCGCGCGATGGCGAGTCCCCAGGTTTTTATCCAAAGCCGGATTTTTACTCAAAGGCAGAAAGCAGCCGGCGGAGTGAATTTTTCCGTTACGGATCAAAACCGCACCGTCATGCATGGGACTCTCGGGATGAAAAATAGAAGCGAGAAGTTCCGCGGAGACTTTGGAATCCATCTCGGTTCCAAATTCGATGTGATAGTCGATCACGATTTCTCTTTCGACCACCACCAGAGCGCCAAAGCCCTTTTGCGCGGTTAAGATAATGCCCTTGGCGATTTCTTCAATCACCTGAGTTTCCTGCACCGTGGACACATCATTAAAGAACGGATTGCTGCCGATATGCGCAAGCGCCCGGCGAATCTCGCCCTGGAACAGGACAACGACAATGACAAAAAGATTGGAGAAGAATTTTTCAAGAATCCAGTTAAAGGTGAAAAGCTCAAGCCAGATACTGAGAATGTAACCGATGGCAAGAACGCCAAGACCGGAGAGCATTTGAATGGTGCCGGTTCTTTTGATCAAAACCAGGATGCGATAAACCACCATCCAGACCAGAAGCATGTCGATCGCATCCTGCACACGCAGATGCTGAACGATGAATACCAAGTTGTCGACAAACTGCTGCAACATCAAGATGCCTCTGAAACGCTAAAAGGTTTTCCGCCTTACGACGGAAAACCCACTTCAACTCTACAACTTTTTAGATAGTGACCGGACCGGTATTACCTACCGGATCACCGGAAGTGTCTTTTTTCGCGGAGACAGCCACTCCCAAACCACCGTCTCGTTTGTTATTGCGGTATTTTTCAATTTCCGCAACCGCAGCGCCGTTCACGAGCATTTCGACTTCGTGACCGTCGATAGTTTCATATTCCAACAAAGCTTGCGCCAGTCTTTCCAAAGCATCTTTATTTTCAGTCAAGATGCGCACAGCGATGGTGTAACCCTCGTTGATGATTTTGGAAACTTCCGCATCGATCTCTTCGGCTTTAGACTCCGAGTAATCTTTGTGACCGGTATGACCATATTGCATACCCAGGAACACCTCACCGCTGCGTTTTTCAAACGCCAGAGGTCCGAGTTTACTCATACCCCATTCGCACACCATGCGGCGGGCGATTTCAGTGGCGCGTTCGATATCGTTCCCAGCACCGGTGGTGATGTCTTTAAAGATCACTTCCTCAGCAGCACGACCACCGAACAAGAAGGCGATCATGTTTTCCGCTTTTTGCTTCGACAAAGACACGCTTTCTTTTTCCGGCAAAGTCTGAGTCACACCCAGCGCCATACCGCGTGGAATGATCGTCACTTTGTGAATCGGATCAAGACCGGTGAGCTTCTTACCCACGAGCGTATGGCCGGCTTCATGATAAGCCGTCACACGTTTGTCTTCGTCAGAGATAACCATGGATCTTCTTTCAGAACCCATAATGACTTTGTCTTTGGCTTTTTCAAAGTCTTCCATCTCAAGATATTTTTTATCCGTACGAGCGGCGATCAAAGCCGCTTCGTTCACAAGATTTTCCAGATCGGCACCGGAAAAGCCCGGAGTTCCACGCGCGATTTTCACTGGATCCACATCAGGACCCAGCGGAGTTTTACGCATGTGCACGGCCAAGATCTGCTCACGGCCTTTCAAATCAGGTTTATTCACAACCACACGGCGGTCGAAACGGCCTGGGCGCAAGAGTGCGGGATCCAGAACGTCAGGACGGTTGGTCGCTGCAATCAAGATAACGCCTTCAGAAGATTCAAAGCCGTCCATCTCAACAAGCAATTGGTTCAGAGTTTGTTCACGTTCATCGTGACTACCACCCATGCCGGCACCACGATGGCGACCGACAGCATCGATCTCGTCGATAAAGATCAAGCAAGGGGCATTCTTTTTACCTTGTTCAAACAAGTCACGCACACGGCTGGCACCGACGCCGACGAACATTTCCACGAAGTCGGAACCGGAAATGGTGAAGAACGGCACGCCCGCTTCACCGGCCACAGCACGCGCCAGCAATGTCTTACCTGTTCCCGGAGGGCCCACAAGCAAAACACCCTTCGGAATACGGCCACCGAGTTTGGTGTATTTTTTCGGGTCTTTCAAAAAGCTCACGATTTCTTGCAAGTCTTCTTTGGCTTCGTCGACACCCGCGACCTCTTTGAAGGTCACGCGGTTTTTATGTTCGGTGAGCAGACGCGCGCGGCTTTTGCCGAACGACATCGCTTTGCCGCCGCCCACTTGGATTTGGCGCATAATGAATAAAAACATCGCCACGATCAAAATCAGCGGGAGCCAATTGACAATAAAAGTTTGGAAGAACCCGCCGGTGTCGGCGCGTTCATAGTTCGGAGTGATGCCATGCTCTTGCAGGAAAGCAAGGCCCTTGTCACCGGTGTTACCGACGATGGCAAAGTGAGTTCCGTTGTATTTTTTCTCGAACTCGGGTTTCAACTCACCCACGATTTCACTGGTGTCCTGGCGGAAAGTCACAGCCGCCACTTCACCGTTTTTCACCGCTTCCGTGAATTTCGGGTAATTAAAATCAGAGATCACTCTTTGATGCTTGCTCTCATAAGCCTGGAATAGAAAAACGGCCATGATGATCAGGAAGAACCAGAGAGCCAGCGTTTTCTGAGTTGAGCGCATTTCAGATCCTTTCAGTCGGAGGTCTAAGTCATTCTCAAGGGTAACACGGATACCATCTCAAAAAAAGAAACTTCGCACAGGAGATTTCACCCTCTCAAATCAGGACTGGACCTTGACTTGCTCTGCGTTAACTTCCCAATGGCATCCGCCTACTTTGAATGTGATCACTTTTTGTGACTTGTCCAGGCGCTTTTGAATTTCTTCGAGATGAGATTGAGAAAAATCGCGTTTTCCGAGGGCAAATAGGTACTGCGCTAACAATCTTTTCTGCTCAAAGGGACTTAATGTGAGATAAAAACCCCGCGAAATCCCCTGTGTCTTATAAGCCTCATTTTGACTCAGGAGATCACCCCACGGACGACTTTCTATTTCCAAAGCAATGGTCTCCAAAGAACGCGCTAAGGCGGATGTCGATCCACGCGAGCGCCGTTCAAGAGATTTCAACCACTCTTCACGAACCCAATTGCGAAGGGGGTCCAGGGATTCATTGGAGGGATCTTCGTAAATGCGCACTTTTTCTTCACGCAGATATTTTTTTAATTCTTTTTTGCTCACTTCCAGGAAAGGACGGAATGTTTGATCCTTGAGCACATGCATGGCTTGCAAGCCTTGCGCTCCAGTGCCACGAATCAAACGCATCAGCCGTGTTTCCAAAAGATCGTCGCGGTGATGACCGGTGCTTAAATAATCAAAAGCCTCTTCTTTCATCAGGCGCTGCAAAGCCTCATAACGCAATTCACGATATTCCGCCTCGGACTTCGCCAATTGCGAAGATTTCAACGGATAAAAAGCGACACCCCATTTTTTGCAGAGCTTTTCACAAAAAACTTGCGCTTCTTTGCGATATTCCTGATTGGCGTCTTCCCCATGATGGAAATAACAAGCGCCTAGACGTTCTTTTTTATGAATCTTCACAAGCACGCGTAAGAGCGCTACGGAGTCGGTGCCACCAGACAAAGCGACAAGGATTTTTTTGTCTTGCAAACCATGTTCACGCACCAGCTTCCAAACATGATGATCCAGGTCGCGCTTGGCTTTACTCACATTCACTAGAGCTCTCCGTTGATCCCGACGGTTTTAATATTCACGAATTCCATGATTCCAAAATGCCCCAGTTCGCGGCCGTACCCGGAATCTTTCACACCGCCGAAGGGAATGCGCGGATCGGATTTAACATAGTCATTGACCAGAACAAATCCGGCTTCGAGTTCTTTTTCGACAAGCTCTTTGCCTTTCTTAAGGTCCCTGGTGAAAACACCGCCACCCAGACCGTAAGGAGAAGAATTCGCAATGCGGAACGCTTCTTCCGTGTTCTTTGCAATGATGATTGTGGCCACAGGACCAAAGACTTCTTCCTTATGAATTTCAGGATGGTCTTTTTCAAAAACTACCACGGTGGCCGGATAAAAAGCGCCCGGTCCTTGCGGCGCCGAACCACCCAAGATCACTTTTCCGCCGAGAGATTTTAATTTTTCCACTTGCTCAACTATTTTTTTCTGGAAGCTTTTACTTGCCAAAGGCGCAAGCTCCGCAGCTTTCATTTCATTCACAAAAGTCTCAATAAACTGTGAAGACACTTTTTCATGAACGATGAATCTTTTCCCCGCCACACAGCTTTGCCCACAATTTACGAGGCGCGCTTTAACGCAAGTCTTGGCCGCCTCCACGACATCGGCATCATCGAGAACGATGTAGGCGTCACTGCCACCCAGCTCTAAAACAATCTTTTTTAAGTTCTTCGCCGCTTCCGTCGCCACAGCCTTTCCGCCGTTGCTGCTGCCGGTGAAAGTCACACCACGCACGCGCGGATCAGCGATGACTTGCGCAGCCACCTCGTGATCGACGTGGATATTACGCAAGAGTGTGTAGCCGGTGGTAAGCTCAGCAAAAATCTTTCCCAAGAATTCCGCCGTGCCCGCGGTGAGGTCAGCATGTTTTAAGACGACCACGTTTCCCGCCATCAATGCGGGAGCCGCAAAACGAATCGTCTGCCACACGGGAAAATTCCACGGCATAATACTGAAGACCACTCCCAACGGCTGGAAGCTCACTTCCGCCGATGTGTATGGGGAAGACACCGCGGCTTGATTGCGCAACATTCCCGGAGCTTCTTTGGCATAGTACTCGCAAGTCACGGCACACTTTTCGATTTCCGCTTTGGCTTCGGAAATCAGTTTGCCCATTTCCTGATGCATGATTTGCGCAAAATCATTTTTATGGGTGCGCAGGCTTTGCGCGAGTTTGTGCAGAGCTTGCGAGCGCTCTTCCCACGAGGTCTTGCGCCACACTTGAAAGTCTTTCGCCGCGGCTTGCACGGCTTTTTCCGCCTCTTTCCAATCAAGATGTTGATAGGTTTTTAAAACTTCTCCCGTGGCTGGATTGACTGTGGAAAATGAATTCATGGCAGAACCTCCAGAAAAAAGGCTGCCACAAAGCCGCAAGCGGGGCAAAAAAAGATCCGTCAGTTAGTCACTGAGCGTTGCGCCGACACCCTCATGCACAGTGACAGAGAGAATTTAAAGAGAGGTGAACACCTGGTGGAAGGACACAATCAAACCGACGAGAAAGACACCGGTCATAGCGGCCCACGCGACAGACTTATAGAACTTGCCAAGCTGCATGGCCGCACGCGCGTAAGGTCTTTCCGAAGCCAGAAGAGGAATGGGTGTGACCACGGTTTTGATAAACTTATGGCAGCACAGACAAAACAAAATGACTGAAAAAACACTTAAGAGTTCCGTTTCCATGCCTTTCTTATCGGCACAAAACGTCTCAACTTGAGATGGACTTAGGTCTGGTTACGATTTGCCTTCGGGCGTGTTGTCTTTTTTAACGATGTCGATTTCCGCGGTGATTTTGAACTTATGAGTTTCCGCGAATTTGGAAGCTTCCTTCACGAAATCGATTTTTTGGATGATGCCCAGAATTTCTTTGGTCACGCGCTGAGTGATTTCATCCTTCGACTTATTCGCCCCTTGAATCAGCAGATTCAACGCTTCTTTAGGCAGCTTCAGTTCGGAGACATAAGAGCGCAGGCTTTCTTCGGTCATAAAGGCGGCGCTGACTCCGGCGGTGAAAACTTTCTTGATCGTTTCACCGACAAAGCCCTTGAGATCCGGAGATCCGTCTTCTTTTTTTTGTGAATCGTCAGACGCCATAAAGCTGTTTCACCCGTTTGTGATAGCTGCTGATCATATTGGGAAGGTTCACGCTGACCAAGGCGTTTGCAATCGGACCGGGAACAAACATACTGAAGGTGGCTTCGACAGAGTAAGTCGCGCGGGTTTTTCCGGCCTCATTTTCAAGTTTCCAGGAGCCCACGGAGGTTTTAAAAATATCCCCGGAAGCAAACTCCCAGGTGATACTTTGCGGAGGATTTTCCGTCATCCAGAGCGTGTACTTGAAGGATTTCACGACTTGAACATTGTACTCCACGAGTTTGCGATTGCCTTCGGTCTTAAGGACTTTGCAGCCTTTCACTTCGGGCAGAAACTCATGATACTTCTCGTAGTCAGAAATGATTTTAAAGAATTGTTCGGGCGTACAGTTGAAAACTTCGGTGGTGGATGCTTTTGCCATATACCACCAGTGTGACTTTTCCGTCCCACCGGAGTCAACCGCCCCCTAGACCTTGAAGGATTATGTTACATCGGCGAGATTTGAAGTTCTGACTTAGGATTTTTTAAACAAGGCTTCGGCGGCCGCACGCAGAGCCGCGGCTTTATCTTGAGCGCCGTCTCCGCCTTTCCCAGGCGTGAAATAATCGCAGAAGTTGGCGCGTTCTTTTTCGCGCACGACTTCCGCCGAAGTTTCACGGCATTCGTTGTAGACTTTGGAATCATAGTGGGCGCAGTTCTTACAGACATGAACGTCGGCACGACAATGCGGACATTCTTCGCGGCGACCGATCGTTCCTGGGAACGACAGCTCCTTGCTGCAACTAAAGCACACCACTTTGGTATCCATGATCTCCTTACTGGGACTTCGCCGGTTTACGATTCAAATCGTGATGAGCTTCGATCGTACGGATTGTGCCCGTCGCAGAACGCATCACCACAGAGTGCGTTTTCGCTCTTCCTTCAGGAAGGAAACGCACACCCTTGAGCAACGATCCGTCAGTCACGCCGGTTGCGATAAACATGACGGAACCCGATGCCAGTTCATCAATGGTATACTTTTTATCCAAATTCGCAATACCCATACGTTGGGCGCGGGCCTTCTCTTCGTCGTTGCGGAACTTGAGGCGGCCTTGGAAATCGCCACCCAAGCACTGCATCGCTGCTGCGGAAATCACACCTTCCGGGGCACCACCGATACCGATGAGCAAATCAATTCCCGAATCAGGCCATGCCGCCGCCACCGCCGCGGAAACGTCGCCATCACCGATGAGATTAATACGCGCGCCGGTTTTACGAACCTCCGCAATCAAAGCTTCATGACGAGGGCGATTCAAAATCACGACGGTGACTTCATTGACAGGTTTGCGCAAAGCTTCGGCGACGGCGCGAATATTTTCCGTCGCGGATTTATCAATATCAATACGGCCTTTCGCCGCCGGACCGCAGGCGATTTTATCCATGTAGGTGTCGGGAGCGTGCAGGAATTTTCCTTGTTCAGCCACCGCGATCACAGAAATAGAACCGGGACCGCCGGTCGCGCAAATCGTTGTGCCTTCCAGCGGATCCAAGGCGATATCCAAAGACGGAGAGTCTTCGGTTTTGTGTCCGACTTTTTCACCGATGTAGAGCATTGGCGCTTCATCGCGCTCGCCTTCACCGATCACAACGGTTCCATCCATGCGGATCACGTCGAAAGCTCTTCTCATCGCATCGACTGCGGCGGCGTCAGCGGTTTTTTCTTCGCCACGGCCCACCCAGCGAGCGGATGCGAGGGCTGCTGCTTCGGTCACACGTACGAATTCTAAAGCCAGGTTTCTGTCCATAGTTCACTCTCCATCGCCGCTTTCATATCCGCGGGCAGTCTTAAAAGTTTTAAATCAGGTCCCAACGCCACGTGCACTGTTTTCGCCACCGAGCACACCTCTCCGTTTCGGCCGCGCAGGCGGTACTGGAAGAGAATGCGATTGCCTTCGGTTTTGCCTTGCACTTCGATCTCCAGATCGTCACCGAAAAAAGTCGGCTTCATGTGCTTTACTTGCGTTTCGTAAACAGCAAAGTGACTAGCGGAACCCGGTTTTTGATAATCTATCAAACCTTTGGCGTGAGCCCAAGCCACGCGCGCTTCCTCGTAAAAACGCAAATAATTGCTGTGATGGACAATACCCATCAAATCCGTTTCGTAAAACTGCACTTTGTGACGATGAATAAACATTGATTCCTTGTAGTCTAAACTGATAGGTTGAAGCAACCAAAAGGACAAAAATGGCCGTCACGGAATTTCAAAAAAATCTCCCTATGCGCATCACTATGAGCCGCATCTTCGCAGTGCCCGTTATTGTGGCAATGATGTGGCCCAACACTTTGCCTTGGAATATCACTGCCGCTGTTTGTTTTATTCTCGCTTCCCTCACCGACTACTATGACGGTTACTATGCGCGGAAATACGGCGTGGTCAGCAACTTCGGAAAATTCATGGACCCGATCGCTGACAAAATTCTTGTGACCAGCGTTCTGGCGATGCTGCTCGCTCAGGGAAAAATCGACGCATGGATGGTGATTATTATTTTGGCGCGCGATAATTTTATCGGCGGGATCCGCTCCGTTGCCGCGGCAGATCAAATCATTATTGCGGCCAAACCCGCCGGTAAATGGAAAACCGCGATGCAGATGGTGGCCATTCCCATTGTAATTATTGGAAACATGGAGCCGTACCTGCCTTATTTAGACAAAATTGGCTATGGCGTCTTGTGGATCAGCGTCATTTTAAGTATAACAAGCGGTATCGAATATTATTTTGGCTACCTTAAAAGTCGTAAGACTTAAGGACGATCCATGTTGATGTATTTATCACCCAGCAACTGGCTACTTATTCTTTTAGCCTTTTTGCTGTCAGGATATTTGAAACTCGCTTCCGCGAACACCCACAAGCCGGTGTTCTTCGCGAGTTCTTCTTTTGCGCAGATTCTGCGCTAAATTCTTCAACTGCATAATAACTTAAAATCTATTCATTTCAGATTCTCTTAGCCTCGCGTTACAAACGGCTCCGATTTCAATAACCATGGAGCCTTCAAATGAACAAAACATTTTCTTTGTTATGGATCACTCTGGCTTTCGCTCTTTCTCTCAAAGCGGAAGCCCAGCAATTGCCGTTGTTTCCGGAGTTGGACTACCGCGAACACATGGAAAAACTGCTGGAGTCCTGCGAGAACGTCGGTAACGGCGACTGTTATCGCAGCACTTATAACACCGCCACCTTTGATTCCACCAAAGAACTGCACGCTTTAAAAGCCCACCTTTATGATGCCGACCGCGATTATCAGTACGAAGCCGAAGCCGATTTTTATCCTAACGAAGAACAATGCACGGAGTCCGAATACTGCAGCATCTACGTTGTGCACATTTATCTCACCAGTGGCGAGAAGATTTCTTTCACTCTTGATCACACAGATTGAGTTTTAAGCAGGGCCGCGAGTTGCAAATCTCGCGGCTTTTTGAGTTTAATGGGCGTCAACCACTTGCGTGGCTTTTACTTTAAGGCGCAAAAGATAAAGCGGAATAAATGAAACCGCAAAGATGATCATCATCAGGAACATCAGTTGCTTAAAGCTCAGCATGAACACCTGATTCTGAATACGGGCGTAAAGACTCTTTAAAGCCGCGTCACTACCGCTCGCCATACCGAGACTTTCACTCATCTTCGCACCCATACCGTTAGCGGTGGAATAGTACGTGTTCTGCGCGTTGTAATTCAAAAGCGAAACCTTCGAAGACAGATCCAGATAATTCTGATGGCTGTTCTTCGTCAGCATCGTTCCGATCAAAGCAATACCGATACTGCCGCCAATCTGACGAGCCAAGTTCAGCAAGCCCGACACTTGTCCAAGCTCAATGCCTTTAAACTGACTCAAGATCGCCGAGTTGATCGGAACAAACAAGAACGCCATTCCAAAACCGCGCACGAAAAGCATGCGCAGAATCTCACCCTTCGACGAAAGCGGTGAAAGCAGCGTCATCAGAAACAAACACACTTCCAATGAAGCCAGCCCCACAAAGATCAACCATTTGGGATTGGTTCCTTTGTACATCTGCCGGCCCACGAAAGGCATCAGTGCCGCGGTCAAAAGCGAGCCCGGAATAAAGAGCATCCCCGTCTGAGTCGCATCAAAATGCAGAGTGCGGCCGACGTAAATCGGCAGAATAAAGACAACACCGTAAAGGAAGAATCCCACCATGCCCATCAAAAGAACGCCGTTACTGACAATCGGTTGCAGGAACAAGCGCACATTGATGATCGGATTTTTCACCCGCAGCTCCCACCATACAAAGAGCGGCAAGCTGATGGAGAAGATGATGGTGTTCACCAAAATGAGTTTTGAAGCAAACCAGTCTTCAGATTCTCCGCGCTCAAGAACGTACTGCAAGCAGCCGATTCCCAGCACCAGGAACGTCAAACCCCAAATATCCAATTCGTTTTTTCCATCGCCATGGGCTTCCTCTTCTGGACGATCAAAGATCACCATCGCACCAATGAAAAATGCAAGAAGTCCCAACGGCAAGTTGATATTAAAGATCGAACGCCAGCCAAAGTTGTCCGTGAGATAACCGCCCAGTGTTGGCCCCAGTGTCGGGCCAATCATCACGCTCATCCCGAAGATCGCGCCGGCAATTCCCGCTTTTTCTTTGGGGAACTGCTCATAAATCAAAGTCTGCGATGTCGGCAAAAGCGCTCCACCCGCCAAACCTTGCAGGATACGGAAGATCGTGAGTGTCGTTAAATTTGGAGCCAGACCGCAGGCCACGGAGGTCGCGGTGAAAAGAAGAATACAACCCAGATAATAAGTCCGGCGGCCGATTCTTTCACCAAGCCACGCCGACACAGGAAGGACAATCGCATTGGCGATCGCATAACCTGTGATCACCATACTGATGTCTTCCAGGGTCGCACCCAGGTTTCCCATCATCGTGGGCAAAGCCACGTTGACGATCGAGGCGTCGATGATCTCAAGAAGTGAGGCCATCACCGCCACGACAATAATCAGAACGCCTTCCTTTTTCATAAAATCCTTAGTGCTTTTGCACTTTCACGAAAGCGGACAGTCCCGCTTTCAAAGCTTCGATTTCTTCGGCTGTGACATTCTCAAATTTGATTTTCACAGGAACACGCTGAACCACTTTGGTGAAGTTGCCGGTCGCATTGTCTGGAGGAAGCAAAGTGAACGTCGCACCCGTCGCGGAGCTGATGGATTCCACCACACCCGTAAAGCTGCGGCCGGAGATCGCATCGACATCGATGTAAACCTTTTTGCCGGGTTGAACCGATTCGATTTCCGTTTCTTTGAAATTCGCTGTCACCCAACGCTCGCCAGCATCCACAAAACCTAAGAGTGGAACTCCAGGAGCCGCCAACTGTCCCACCTCGACCGATTTCTTAGCGATAAATCCATCGGAAGGAGCTTTGATATGAGTGTTTTCGTAGTTCAGCTCCGCTTGCGCCACTTGCGCGGAAAGAGCTTCAAACTTCGCTTTGGCCTCCGCTAAAGCCGTGTTCGCGCCATCGAATTGCTGTTGCGACACAACACCCTTAGAGAAAAGCTCGGCAATACGTTTTTGGTTTTTCTCAAGATCACGTTTGCGCGCTTCCAAAGAAGACAACTCGCCTTTGATTTGGCGCAAAGTATTTTGATAATCGCGATCGTCGATTTCCACCATCAGATCGCCTTTTTTCACTCGCATGCCTTCTTGCACGTGCACGGCTTTGACGTAGCCACCGACTTTCGCCGCGATCATCACCGCGTGCGCTTCGACCTGAGCGTTGTCCGTAGTGACGTACATGATGTGCTCATAAAGGAAGTACAGTCCGAAAAGAACCGCCAATCCACCAATACCAGATAACATCTTTTTCTTTTTATCCATTTTTAACCTCAATTAAACTGTACTAATTTTTGACCTGTGCTGAGTTCCAAATTGACGATCGCTTCGATCGCGCCGATTTGTGCATTCACCGCCCCGGCACGGGCACGGTAAAGTTCCGCCTCAGCATCCAAAACATCGGTGTTGGTGCGCGCGCCCACTTTTTGACCTTCTCGGGAAAGACGAACGCTTTCCTCGGCTTTTTGAATGTCATTGAGGCGTGCCTCATACACTGCACAGTAATAAACGTATTTTCTCTTCCAGAAATCGAAATCGCGCTTGGCTTTCAGTTCGGCCTGACGCACGGTCTTTTCAGCCTGGTATTTCTGCTCAATACTTTGCTTAGAGCGCGCAATCGAAGTCATACCGTCGAACAAGTTCCATGTCAGAGTCAGACCGTATTGGTAGGCATCCCGGAAGTTGTCGTAATCATCAAAGCGGTCATTGCGATTGTTATAATATTGATACTGACCAAAAAGCGCGATGCGTGGCACCCAGTATCTTTCAGCGGAATCTTCCTGATGACGGAAGCCCTCGGCTTTTTCACGCAAGGAAACAAGGTCTTTGCGGTCTTCAATTTTAAAATCCTTGAGATCGGCAACCAAAGAAGACTTCAGCTTCGGCAAACTGCCTTCAACATCGTTCACATCCGTATCCTGACCTAAAGCTTCGCTCAGACGTGCGCGGGTTAATTCCACGTTGTCGGTGGCATTGAGAAGCTCGGACTGCGCTTCACTCATTTGCACTTCGACGCGCAAAACATCGTAGTTGGTGGAAGAGCCGACCTTTTTAAAGAGACGCACATCTTTTAAATGATCTTCCAGCGCGCGCACATTTTGTTCCGCCACGGCTTTAAGTTCTTTCGCCGCAAGCGCTCTATAAAAAAGCACAGTCACTTCGCGTTCAACCTGGAAACGGGTCCAATCGTACTCATTCTTTGCCGATTCCTCGAAAGCATCCGCGGAAAGATATCTATTAGTACTGGCGAAACCGTCGAACAAAGACCACTGCGCCGTGAGGGCGAGATTGGTCGTCGGAACGACTTGCGGAATGGACATCGGCGCTCCGCCGAGGTTCACATCCACGAGCGCATACTTTTTATCAAAGAGATAACTGGCGTTGGCCGACAACGTCGGCAGAAAACCCGAGTAAGATTCCGTCTTACGCCAACCTGTCTCCCGGTACTGGGATTCCGACTTTTGCACTTTAGGAGAGTTACTGAGAGCTTCTTGCAGGGCTTCGTTAAGCTTGAGCCCCTCTGAGTGGGCCTGCAAGGAGATGAAAGACAACACACCAAGACCGAACAACTTGCTGCACTTGAAAAAATTCATAAGCCACCTGTTAGTTGTTTGTTTTACAGTGAAATCGTTTGCGATGCAAACGATTTGTGATACTATCAATTAGCTCTCACATTGTTTTCATTGATGGAGGATTTAAGTTTTGAACCCTAAAACCGCGACAATCTCAGGTTTTCTCGGCTGCGAGTTCCCGGGCGTGCACCCGGCACTGAAGGTGTATTTTGGCTACTGTCTTACAAAAGCCGCACTCAAACACAAAACCATGCTCGCCCAGCAGCTTGATAAGTATAAAATCGCCGGCCCTCAGTTAGGGATCATGAAACTTCTTCAAGTTCTCGGCCCTGCCAGCCAGATTTCTCTCGGTCAGGATCTACATATTGATAAGGCTTCCATGGTGAAGTTCATCGACGGTCTTGAAAAACTGAAGTATGTCCGCCGCGTCCCCGATAAAAAAGATCGCCGTATCAAATTAGTTGAACTGACAGAAAAGGGTCTCTCCACTTTGGAGAAGATGACGGAAATTCGTAAACAAGTCGAAGAAGAGTTCCTGTCTCCTTTAAACAACAAAGAAAAACAGCTGCTGCGCGAGTTGATCGGAAAGCTTATCTAGTTTTTCCTCAAAGAGTCTGCTTCAGCTTCCAAGTTCTTCACGGATGACAAGAAACCATGAAATCCGTGAAATATATTACCTATTTATAAGCGACGGATGTTGCCGGAATAGGCTGGAACAAAATGCACTGCTTCACAAAAATACCTGTGCACTCGAGCAGTGACTCTAGACAAAAACTTTCCTAAACCCTTGCTCATGGCAAAACATCACTACCGTGACTACATTTTAAAAGAGCTTGAACGTCGGCAGAAGAAAAACCCTTCTTATTCTTTGCGTGCCTATGCGCGTGATCTTGAAGTCCCCTGCTCTCGCCTGAGTGAAATTCTCAATGGCAAAGTCGGACTCTCTGAGTCGCGGGCCGTGAGCCTCGCCACCAGGCTGAATCTTGCTCCCTCTGAAAGAGATTTCTTTGTCGATCTGGCTTTGTCTGAACATGCGCGCAGTGCTGTTTTACGTGAAATGGCCCTTAAGCGTGTGCAGGCCCGTGAAGAAGCCTTTGAAAAGTTCGGCGAAGAAGAATTCGCCATCATCTCAGACTGGTATCACACCGCCATCCGCGAGCTCTTGCACTTGGACGGCTTCGAAGGTCGCATTGAAAGTATCGCACAACGCCTGGGTCTGACCTTGGAACTCACCGAAAAAGCTCTGGAGCGCTTGGCCTCTTTGCAAATCGTTTCTAAAAATGAAAACGGCCTGTGGGTGACCGGCCAAGGAAAGTATTCATCGTCTTTTGCGGGGTCCTCCGAAGCCGCGCGCAATTTCTTCGCACAAATGCAACAAAAAGCCGCCGAGGCCATGGACATGGGCACAAGAAAACGCTGGGACATGGGCTGCACCCTGGTCCCCACCAACCGAGAAAAAACCAAAGAGATCGCCCGCAAGATCCGCGAATTCCGTTTACAGATCATGCAAGAGCTGCAAGAAGCCGATACCAAAGATTGCCTGTTCGCACTATCCACAAGCTTTTTTGAAGTGACGGAACCGCATCCGTAAAACTCGGACACAAAAACAAACAATATCCAATGAGTCCACACGAGTGAGATTTGCGCCAAAGGCGCAAATCAAACGACCCCAAAACCGGAAAGCGACCGGAGTTTTCTGCCGGCGGCAGAAAAGAAATTATAAGACGAGCTTATGGATTTAGAAATTTTGAGAATTTTAGATTAAGAGTTTTAGAGTATTGTTCTTAGCTAGAGTCTTTGACTGCCCCAGTTAATTGGGTAGAGCCGAGTATTGTTCTTAGCTAGAGTCTTTGACTGCCCCAGTTAATTGGGTAGAGCCCGGCGAAGCCGAAGTGCAGATAGGCACCAATTAAAAAACCGCCTGAAAGGCGGCTTTTTAATTGGAGCGGGAAACGGGGCTCAAACCCGCGACCTTCGCCTTGGCAAGGCGACGCTCTATCAACTGAGCTATTCCCGCGTCGTTTCGAGAGAACCAAAATTACAGTTGCCACTCACTCTTGTCAACGGGTAAAAATCAAAAAAATGAAGGCTCTGCTGTACAGTCGCATCAAGAAATGGATTATATTCGCTTTAATCGGCTGCGCTGCCTATTTTGTGGGCTACACTTGGGGGCATCAGAATGCGAAAAAGCCCGTCGGCCCCGCACCTCTGCCTACTTTAAAGTCAACTCACTAAAACTCCGCCAATCTTAACACAAAGAAACATGACTCCGCGGCGTTTTTGCCGCAAAAAGACTTCCTGTTAGCGAAGGAGCTCTTATGAAATTTGCAGCGTTGCTAAGCTTGTTCTTACTCTCGCCGTCCCTATGGGCGGCGCCCTTTCAAAACGTGCAGGGAGTTTATGAGATTCAAGCTTGCGAAAATCACAGTGCCACACCTTCTTTGGAAGACCGCACGCTGTGCGAATACACGCATGTGATTATCCATCCGAAAAGTTTCGCCACCGCTATTTATTTTACGAAAAACGTCGATGGCCAGGAGTTGGTCCGCGGCTTTGGCGTTCCTGCCACGACACGCAGCCTGCCGCGAGCGAAATACGTTGAAAAGGGTGACGACTACGCTTCCTACACCAACGATGACGGCGGCACAGGAGAAGTCTTTATCGTGCGCAAACAGTGCGCCGATCACTATCACTTTTCTCTGCACCGTCGCACTGTGCGCTCAAGAACCCTGGACATCTTTGAAGTCGAAATGAAAAAGATCTCCGACAATCCCGAAACTCCACCGCTGGATGACGGCATGGATGAGCCGGGAGATCCGTGCGGCGAGCCCGTGTACGACTAAGACAGCGTGGTTTTAAAACGCCGCCAGCTTGCGGTGATAGCGATCACCGCCATCGCGGCGAGAATCAGAATATTGAAAAGCAAAAGCCGCGCATCCCCGCCTTTAAGCATGATATTGCGCAAGATCTCAATAAAGTACGTGAGCGGATTGATGTAAGAAAAAATCCTTAAAATCCACGGCATGTTCTCAATCGGAAACACCAAACCTGAAAGCAGCACCGAAGGAAAGAGATATAAAAAGCCGCCCATCATGGACTGCTGCTGATTGCGCGCCACTGTGGATATAAAGAGCCCGATTCCCACCGTGCAACAGACAAACACAAAAGCCGCCAATAACAAAATCCACAAACTGCCCCGCAAAGGCATTCCAAAAAGCGCCATCGCCACCCCGACAATGAGCGGAATATTGCTCATACCCAGCAGTACAAACGGCACTGTTTTTCCGAGAATCACCTCTTCGGGTTTCACTGGAGCTGCGATCAAGGTTTCAAACGTGCCCATCTCTTTTTCTTTGGTGATGGACATGCCGGTTAAAAGAATGGTGATCAGACACACAAGCAAACTCATCACACCGGGAACAAGGAATAAAGCCGTGCGCAGCGCGGGATTGTAAAGCACGCGCACATCGAAATCGACCGGCGGTTTTTGCGGATACAAAGAGCGCACGACGCTTAAAAAATATCTTTCGATACTTTGCGCGCGAGTCACGTTCGTGGCGTTTACAAGAAGCTGCACTTTGGCCTCCTGTCGTCCCAGGGCGCGATCCAAACCCCGCTCTGGCGCAATCAAGACGGCATCCGCTTCACCGGATTGCACCTGTTCAAAAGGATCCGTTTTTGTGACTTTGGCGGGAATAAACCACCCCGAAGCCAAAGCTTTTCTGTGCAGCTCGTGAATGGTGGTGTCATCAGGGCTTGCAAAGATCGCAAGGCGGATGTTTTTGGCCTCGGTGGAAAGAGCGACCCCAAAAATCGTCAACTGCACACAAGGCGCGATAAAAAGCAGCATGCGCATGCGCGGGTCCCGCAAAGTCTGGCGGAATTCTTTTTTAATAAATCCCAGAAGAGTTTTCACGGCTCGACATCCTTTTTAAATCTTTTTGCCGCAAGAAAAATCATCACCGTCAGCAAGGTACAAAGAGCTAGGAACGAGGGCAGAATGTCCAAGAAGGTCGAACCTTGCAAAAAAAGCTCTCGACTGATTTTGATAAACCAGCGCGCCGGCAAAAGCATGGTGAAATAATAGAAAAACGCCGGCATGTGCTCGACCGGAAAAATAAATCCAGAAAGAAGAATAGTCGGCAGCAATCCTGAAAGCATCGCAAACTGCATGCTCAGCTGCTGCCGGCGGGTCACAACAGAAATCAGCAACCCTTGCGCCAGGTACGTGCTTAGAAAAATCAAACACGCAATCAGATACACCAGGAAATTCCCGCGAAACGGCACTGCAAAAACGACCTGCGACATGATGAAAACAAAAAACACCGCAACAATACCCATGGCCGAATACGGCAAGAGCTTGCCAAGAATAATCTCGATCGGTCGCACCGGTGTCGCCAGTAACAACTCCATGGAGCCGTTTTCCCACTCGCGGGCGACTGTGAGCGCGGTCAACAGAATGGAAAGAATGGCGATGATCGCGGCCGCAAGCCCTGGCACCACGAACCAGCGGCTGTTCAGCTCCGGATTAAAAAGAAAGCGTGTTTCCACTCGCAAAGGTTCGGTGAAAGAACCAAATTCTTTTTCCAATAATTTTCTTTGAATGCCGCCGAGGTATCCCACGATGGAGCCTGCGGAAGAATTGTCGGAGCCATCAATCAGCACTTGCACGGAGGCGGTGGAAAACGGTTTTATATCGGAGGTGTACGTCGGCGGAATGATCAACGCCGCGTGAGCCCGGCCTTCATCCAACGCTTGAATCGCCAGAGCGGGACTTGATACCGGCGCGCCGATAAAATATCCCGAACTTGTGAAGGTCTTTTGCACATCCCAAGAGCTCTGTGTTTTGCTGCCATCAAAAACCGCCAGGCGTATCCGCTCCATATTAAATTCAATCGCAAAACCAAAAAAGAGAACCATCACCACCGGCATGCCTAAAGCCAATGCCATCGTGAATGGATCGCGCACAATATGAAAGACTTCTTTTTTAGCCACGGCCAGCACGGATTGAACTCTCATGTTCCCTCCACTTGCTGGATGAAAACGTCTTCGAGAGTGACTTCGGAGGGGTCTTTGTCGGGGAAAGTCTTATGTTTCAATTCTTGAGGTGAATCAAGAGCAATGAGTTCCCCGGAACGCATCAAAGCGATGCGCTCGCATTGTTCGGCCTCATCCATGTAGTGAGTGGTGACGAAAACGGTTTTTCCTTCACGGGCGATGTCGCGAATCAAAGCCCAGAAACGCTGGCGATAGGCGGGGCTGACTCCGGCGGTGGGTTCATCAAGGAAAACCAATTCAGGATCGTGCAAAACCGAGGCAATCAGACTGACTTGTTGTTTCACGCCGCCGGGGATATCGCGCACCAAAGCATCTTCGGATTCTTTAAAGCGGATGAAATTCAGAAGCTTTTCTTTGCGCTCTAAAAACTTTTTATCATCGAGCTTTCTTAAAGCGGCGGTGAAAGCCAGATTCTCCCGCACGGTCATATCGTCATAGAGTGTGAATTTCTGCGACATATAGCCGACTTTTTGTTTCACCGCGAAAGCATCGCTTAAAACATCAATGCCACAGACAGACACCGAGCCGTGCGAAGGCAAAAGCAAGCCGCATAAAACCCGGATGGTGGTGGTTTTGCCTGCGCCATTGGCACCCAAAAATCCGAAGATCTCCCCTTTGGAAACGGAAAAAGAAATATTGTTCACGGCATAGTAGTCACCGAAACGCACCGACAGCTCGCGAGCCTCCACGACATTCATAAAGCCTCCGTCGAGCGGTCGTACTGCAGGAAAACCTCATCAAACGTTTTGCAGCCGCGATTTTTAAGAAGATCCTGCGGAGGTCCTTCCAATAAAGTTTTGCCATCAAAAAGCAGGTGCACTTCCTGGCATTTCAAGGCTTCGTCCATGTACGATGTCGTGACCAGAATCAGAATGTCTTCTTGCTCGCGCAATTCATAAAGCAGCGTCCAGAAATCGCGACGACTGAGAGGATCGACACCATTGGTGGGTTCATCTAAAAGCAAAACTTGCGGTGACGCCAAAAGAGAACAAATCAGTCCCAGTTTTTTGTACATACCACCGGAAAGCTGCGAAGCCAGGCGGTCTTGAAACGGTCCTAAGCGCGACATGTGCAAAAGCTTTTCACGCCTTTCACGGTATTGATCCTGTGGAACATTGTAGAGAGTTTTGAAAAACTCCAGGTGTTCGTGAATGCTGAGTTCCGGATACAGGCTTTGGGTTTGCGGCATGTACGCCACGGCCTCGCGGATTTCAGAAAAAGAAATCTCCCGGCCGTCGCTATAAAAAGTAATATCGCCTTCGTCGGGTTTTAAAAGGCCCATGATGTGCCTTAAAAAAGTCGTCTTCCCGGCCCCTTCAGGACCGATGATTCCATGAATCAGCCGCGGGGAAAATTCCATGGTGAGCCCTTGCAGCGCCGGGGTCGTCTTCATCTTTTTTTTCAGATTCCGCGCGCGCAAAGAAATATGTGCCACCTAGTCCTCCGCGGGCCACTCGACGGTCATGCCGGGTTTTAAGACTCCCTCGGGGTTTTCGAAATAAACTTTCACAGCATACACCAGGCGCGTTCTTTCATCGCGGGTTTGCACGTTCTTGGGCGTGAACTCCGCTTCAGGATTGATGTAGGAAATCACTCCGGCGAATTCTTTATTATCCATTTCCGGAACGACAGCCTTGATTTTTTGCTGCAGCTTAAGTTTGGAAATTTCATCGTGAGGCAAATAAAAATACGCATAGACTTCTTCCAGGTTCCCCACGGTGAGAAGTTTAGCTCCGGGGTTGACCATCTCACCGGGTTCAAAATACCGGGTGAGAATTGTGCCCTTTAACGGCGAAGAAATCTCACACCAGTTGCGGCGCACTTCGATGTCGTCTTTCTTATTTTTGGCGAGATCGTAGGCCTCTTGGGAAATGCCGCCACTGCGATAGAGTTTATAGGCGCGATCATAAGAGCTTTTCGCCAAGGTGTAAGCGACTTGTATGTCTTCACAGGCTAGAGTCACCAGGCTCTGCCCTTTTTCAACGACATCGCCCTCTCGCACGGGAATGCTGGCGATGACAGAAGAAACGCGTGCGGGAATATCGACTTTGGTGACCTCCAACGTCCCGGCATAGGCAAAGCGGCTTTGAAAGAAAACCATTTTTACAAGAAAGGCCGCGACCAGCAGGACGACGATCACCACGACCGGAATGATTTTTTTTGAACGTGTGGTCATACGGGCAAGACTAACCACACTCGGCGCCAGTGTCCACACATGTCCATAAATAAAAAGCCGATGTCCTCGATGAACATCGGCTTTGCGCTCTTACATTGGATGCAAGAAATTAGTTTCGGCCCGGATAGAACCAGCAGCGCGGACGGAAGCCCACAGCATCACGTGGAGAATAGCAGCTTCCCGCTTTGTAATCTGTGTTGCTGAGCTGTTCGCTTTCTTTGGCGACACAGATCATACCTGCAAAGTAAGTGTCCAGACGGCACTGCGTTTCAGGGTGTTGGTCGTTCGTGCGAGACACTTCACGTTTATCGGGAGTTCCGAAGTTTGGTGCTGTGGTCTCTTTGCGCAAAGATTGGAACAAGTTGGCAACGGAAATACCCGCCAAAGATGTTCTCAAGCAAAGCAAACGGTCTTGCTCGTTTGGAAATTGCGCTGTGCACGCCGCATCCGCAACTGGATCGATATCCAAGTCCTTCAGGATTGCTGCGTTGTCGTCTTCAGCAAAGAAACGACGCAAGCACTTCAAAGTCGCGTAATAGTCAGCACCACCTTCGTTGGTCGCCCAGGAACCCGTCCAACCGCTCATTTTCGGAGCACCGCCATTGTGGTGACCGAACTCATGACATGCCACGAGAGCAAATCCCTCGATGGTTGTCGCCTGATGACGAGCCAGACCGCCGTACATATTCAGAACTTGCGTGTTGCCGGAACGCTGTGCGGAAGCATTGACTGTCGGATCATTCCACAAACGGTTGATCTTCAAAGTGTCACCCGCTCTGCGCACATCGTCGCCATAGATCTTTTCGATACGATCCAAAACGTCGTTAAATTGTTTTTCAGTGATTCCGCCCGCAGTGAAAAGTCCTACTGGAATTTTCATGTCGTTTTCCGGCAAGAAGCCGGCGCAAAGCGTTTGATAATCCGTCCCTGTTTTATTCGTGAAGCCCAGTGTCGCCATCAATGCAACAACGGCAACCGCGCGACTTAGCGTCGATTTTGTCATGACCTACCCCTCCTTGAGTCTAGACTTGAGAAAAATCGTAACAACAGGTTGCGGACACACTCAATGACAATCCGTGCTCATGAAGCGCTGCACCTTAGTCGTAATGGAACCCGTTTTGTGAGGTGAACTTTTATTCAAGCTCCTTAGTAAATCGTCGATAAGTAAAGGAACTCATGAACTTTTATGTAACGGGAGAATACGGAATGTCATTGAAGATTTGGTTTCGAGGTTTGCGGGGGAAGCTTCTCTTTTCGGCTGTTTTGCCGCTGGTGGGTTTCGCCGTTCTAACGGGAATCTCCATCAAGGCCATGAACTCTCTAGGGACCATGCTCGAGACGGCGTACATCGATGTAATTCCCAATATGGATGGTGTGGCGCAAATCGGGATGCAACGGGCTCGTGTGGGTTATTTCATTTGGGCGGCTCTCGCTAACAAAGACGATCTGAAATCCCGTCAGAAATTTATTACCCGAGCTAAAGACGCCTACGAAGACTTTAAAAAAGGCCAGGAGTTTTACGAGAACACTCATCTCGATGAGGAGGAAAAAAAGAACTACGCCAAAGCGCTGGAAGCCAAAGAAAAGTTCTACGCTCTGACGGATCAGATGCTCGCTTCTTTAGAGAAGAACACTCCCGAAGAAGATGCAAAAGTTCACAAAGCCATGAATTTTGGCGAGTGGCATGTTCTCGCCATCGATATTCAAAATTCCATCGCCGCAAACCTGAAGCTGTATAACGCCCGTTCCGTGGAAGACAACAAAATGCAAAAAACCCAGCGCGCGTTTGAAACTCAGCTGTTGCTTTTAATTTCGGGTTTCTGCTCGTTCCTGATTTTCGGTATCCTGATGTGGATCGCTTATCGTGTCTCTAACACAGTCACAGGTATCACTGCGGGCCTGACCTCTTCGGGTCACCAGGTTTCTGAAGCGATCACACAGCTGACGGCCGCAGGCCAGACTCTGTCACAATCTTCAACTGAAGCCGCTGCTTCCCTCGAAGAAACTGTGGCTTCCCTGGAAGAAATGTCCTCCATGGTGCGCATGAATTCCGACAACGCGAAACAGGCCGCGGCTCTGTCTCAGTCCTCCAAAGAGGCTGCGGAGCAAGGTCAAAACGAGATTCATCATTTGATCGAATCCATGAAGGAAATTTCTGATTCTTCAAAACAGATCGAAGAGATTATCAATGTGATTGACGATATCGCTTTCCAAACCAATTTGCTTGCGCTGAACGCTTCTGTTGAGGCCGCTCGCGCGGGTGAGCACGGCAAAGGGTTTGCGGTGGTGGCCGAGGCTGTTCGCTCTCTTGCGCAGCGCTCCGCCGTGGCTGCGAAAGACATCAACGGTCTTATCAAGGACAGCGTGCAAAAAGTCGAAAAAGGTTCTTCTATCGCGGATCGCTCTGGCGAAGTTCTTGTCAACATCGTCACCTCCGTAAAAAAGGTCGCCGATCTTAATAATGAAATCGCCGCGGCAAGCTCTGAGCAAACCACGGGCATTCAGCAAATCAGCAAGGCGATGAATCAGCTCGATCAAAGCGCGCAGTCCAATGCCGCAGGTTCCGAGGAAGTCGCCGCTTCCGCCGAAGAGATCAGCTCACAAGCTCAGCAAATGAAGAAAATGGTGGAAGGCTTAAATGCGGTGATCTTAGGATCTGAAGAAACAGCGCCCGCGCTCGTGCACAAGAAAGCTCCCGCGGCGGCAGCTGTCGCCAAGCCCTCTGAAAAAGTGGTTTCTATTCACAAAAAATCTTCCGGAAAACCTTCTGCCGTGGGGAAAAAGCCACACAGCAGCGCTCAGGTCATTCCTTTTGACGAGGATGAACCTCAGCGCAAAGTCGGGACCACCGACGGGTTTTAATCCATTGCTCCGTTCATGGCCTTAAGCTAGTATAAGAAGCGGTTTTGCGCGATGAGCGCAACGCCGCAGAAAACTGGACGAGGACCCATGAAAATTCCATTCAATATTCCTCCGCAAAGCAGCCACGAAGAGAAATACATTTCTCAGGCGATCGCCAATAAAAAACTCAGCGGCGAAGGCGCTTTCAATAAAAAATGCGCGGAATGGTTTAATAAAAATCTTCCCACGCTGATGACCGTGATCACGCCTTCCTGCACTTCCGCTTTGGAGATGGCGATGGTCTTAGCGGACATCGGTCCCGGTGATGAAGTCATTCTGCCCTCTTTCACTTTCACATCCACAGCCAACGTGGTCGCGCTTTATGGAGCGGTTCCGGTATTTGTCGACGTGGATCCGCAAACCATGAACATTGATCCTGTGGCGATTGAAAAAGCTCTCACTCCCCGCACGAAGGTGATTATGCCCGTGCATTACGCCGGCGTCGGCTGCCAGATGGATAAGATCATGGCCATCGCCAACGCTCGCGGCATTTGGGTTGTTGAAGACGCGGCTCAAGGCATTTTCGCCTCTTACAAAGGCAAAGCCCTGGGCACGTGGGGTCATATGGCGGCTTTCAGCTTTCATGAAACAAAAAACATTGTCTGCGGTGAGGGCGGCGCTTTGGTGATCAACGATCCTCGCTTGGTGGCGCGTGCGGAAATCGTGCGCGATAAAGGAACCAACCGCCAGCAATTCCTCAACGGCCAAGTGGATAAGTACACATGGCAGGATAAGGGTTCTTCTTATCTTTTGTCCGAGCTTTCCGCGGCCTTTCTGCTTTCACAGCTGGAAGAAGGAAAAGAAATCACCGCTCGTCGCTTGAGTTTATGGCAGCAGTACTACAACGGCCTTGCCGATCTTCAAAAACAAGGTCACCTGCAACGCATGATGGTGCCTTCCGACTGTCAGGCCAACGCGCATATTTTTTATATTTACTTGAATTCGGTCGATATGCGCGCGGCTTTGTGGGCGTATTTGAAAGAAGCCGGCATTCAGTCGACGACTCACTACGTGGCTTTGCATTCCGCTCCGGCGGGTGTGAAGTACGGGCGGGTTGCGGGCTCGATGAATTACACGGACGATCTTTCCAACCGTCTTTTGCGCTTACCGATGTATGCGGATCTAAAGAGCGAAGAAGCCGCTTACGTGATCGAGAAAATTCATTCATTTTTTAAGGAACGCACATGAAAGGCTTGATCCTGGCCGGCGGAGCGGGTTCCCGCCTTTATCCGAACACCCGTGTGATGACCAAGCAGTTGCAGTCGGTTTATGACAAGCCGATGATTTATTACCCTTTGAGCATTCTCATGCTGGGAGGGATCCGTGACATCATGATGATCACCTCCCCGGATGATCTGCCGAATTTTCAAAAGCTTTTGGGTGATGGCTCGCAGTTCGGCATCCGTCTTTCTTACAAAGTTCAAGAAAAGCCCAATGGACTGCCCGAAGCTTTTGTTCTGGGTGAAGAGTTCATTGGTGACAGCGATGTTTGCCTGATCTTGGGGGACAATCTTTTTTATGGCGACCTGGATTTTTTCCGTGATGCCATCGGCGCTCAACAAAAGAAACAAGACGGCTTGAATGCGCGTGTTTTTGCTTACTATGTCGCGGATCCTCGCTCTTACGGCGTGGTGGAGTTTGATAAAAACTCCAAAAAAGTAAAATCCATCGAAGAAAAACCCGCACAACCGAAATCCAACTATGCGGTTCCCGGTCTTTATCTTTTTGATAAAACCGTGTCTCGCCGCGCGAAGGCTTTGAAACCTTCGGCTCGCGGTGAAACCGAGATCGTCGATTTGATTTTGTCTTATCATAACGAAGGCACTCTGGGTGTTGAGATGATGTACCGGGGCTTGGCGTGGCTTGACACGGGCACACCGCGCTCGCTTTTGGATGCAGCCGCGTTTATTGGCGCCATTGAAGAGCGCCAAGGGCTGAAGGTCGCTTGCCTTGAGGAAGTCGCTTATCGCATGAAATTTATCAATCTGGATCAGTTGAAATCCATCACCAACTCTTTGCCGAAGTGCTCTTATCGCACTTACTTAGAGAAAATTATTTCCGAGGAATTATGAAAAAGACCGTTCTTCTTACCGGCTGCGCCGGCTTCATCGGTTCCAATTTTGTAAAAACCATCGCCTGCCGTGAAGACGTCAAAGCGCAATATGATTTTGTGATCGTTGATGCTCTTACCTATGCCGGTCGGATTGAAAACATTCAGCCTGAGCTGGATAAATATTCGCACTTGAAGTTTTATCACGCCGACATCCGTGACAGCCATAAGATGGATGAGCTGTTCAAGAAATATCAGTTCGCGGGTGTTTTGAATTTCGCGGCGGAATCCCACGTGGATCGCTCTATCGAAAGCCCCAATATTTTCGTTGAAACCAATGTCCTGGGCACTTTGAATCTGCTTAAAGAGAGCCTCAATCTTTACGAGAAAAACGGCTCTTTCAAGTATCTGCAAGTGAGCACCGATGAAGTGTACGGCACTTTGCAAATGGGCGATCCGGCGTTTACAGAGGAAAATCCTTTGTCTCCAAACAGCCCCTACAGTGCTTCCAAAGCCAGCGCGGATCTTTTGTGCCGCTCTTTCTTTGAAACATACAAACTGCCTGTTGTGATCACACGCTGTTCGAATAACTACGGCCCTTACCAGGTGGAAGAAAAATTTATTCCGCTAATGATCAAGCGCGCTTTGGCCAATGAACCTATGCCGATCTACGGCACAGGGATGAACATCCGCGACTGGATTTATGTCGACGATCACAATGAAGGTGTGTGGCAGGTTTTCACTCGCGGTCAAGCCGGCGAAGTGTACAACTTGGGCGGAAACTCTGAAAGACAGAACCTCGATGTGGCAAAGATGATCTTAAAACATCTCGGTAAGCCGGAAAGCCTGCTCAACTTCGTTCAAGACCGCAAAGGCCACGACTTCCGCTACGCGATCAATTTCAGCAAAATGCAAAAAGAGCTGGGCTGGTCACCGAAGGTGCGTTTTGAAGAAGAGGGCCTTCTGCGCACGATTGAGCATTATAAAAAACTATGGGCGAAGTAAGAGTCCTCCACTGCATCCACTCCCTGTCCTGGGGTGGACTTGAAATCTACACAGTGGAGCTGATTCAAAAGCTCAAAGAAGCCGGTGTTGCGCAAAAAGTTCTCTGCTCGGCGCATTCGCGCGTGGCCGAGGAACTTAAAAAAAGCGGCGTCGATATTCTGCCCTTCCCCGAGAAAAAACTTTCCAAAGTGCGTAAGGCGCGCCTGATCCGCCGCCTGATGAAAGAACACAAGATCACGCATCTGCATTCTCACACTCGTCTGGATATGTGGGCTTGCGCTTTGGCTCTTTTCGGAAAAAGCCGGCCGAAGCATATTTACAATCTCTACATGAACGCCGTTCCCAAGCGCGATTTCGTGCATAAGTGGCTTTTTTCCAAAGTGGATGCTTTGTGCAGCTCTTCTGAAACGATCTTGCAGGATGTGAAAAAGAATTTCCCCATTGATCCGGCGAAATTGCATCTGATCCGCTACGGCCGTAAAACCGAACTTTTCAAGCCTTATCCAAAGGAACGCACAGGCCTGCGCGAGCTTTATCGCGTGAAGCCTGAGCAGATCGTTGTTGGCACTCTTTGCCGGATTGATCCAGGCAAAGGCGTGCGAGAGCTCGTGCAAGCTCTGGAAAAACTCAGTGATGCCGAGCTTAAGAAAATTCAGCTCTGGGTGATCGGTGATCCCACCATTGTCGGCAAAGATGAAAAAGGCGAACCGATCTTTGCCCCTGAGTCCGCCGAGCTTTTAAACTGGATCCAAGATCAGCGCTTAAATCCCCGCTATAATGATCATCTGGTGCGCATTCCGTTTCAAAAAGATTATATTCCCTATATCGATGCGTTGGATGTTTTCGCGCTGGCTTCCCACAATGAAACTTATTCTTTGAGCGTTCTTGATGCCATGATGATGGCCAAACCCGTGATCGGCACCAAAGCCGGCGGCACCCCGGAACAAGTGGGCCTGGAGGGAGAACGCGGTGTTCTCGCCGATCCTCAATCCGCGGACTCTCTAGCCGAAGCCTTGCGATACTACTTAAAACACCCCGGCGCCATCCCCCACCAAGGCCGCCGCGCCCAACAATGGGCCCTCGCCAATCACAACTGGCCCGAAACCCTGCAAAAGTTTTTAAATCTGTATTCTTCGTAAGATGAGTTATTTCCGGCGTTTACCTAAATTAGGATGATACCGTCCTAATTTAAGTCATTGGCTGGACTTGATATTATCCTAATTTAGGTCGATATTATCCTAAATTAGGATAATAGGAATTTCTATGTTAGCGGAACTCTTTGGCAGTAAAACGACGGAAAAGTGCCTGCTTTATCTGGCAGCTCAAGGGGAAGGATATCCCTTGGAGATCGCAAAGAACTTTGCCATCAGCAACACACAAATCTTAAGAACACTCAATAAGCTGGAGCAAGCGGACATCCTAGTCGGCAAAGAAATGGGCCGCTCCAGAGTTTACACTCTTAACAAAAGTTGGTTCTTGTATAACGAACTGAAGAATCTATTGAATAAAGCTCTGTCCAGCATTCCCCTTGATGAGCAAGAAAAATACTTTATGAAAAGAAAACGACCCCGCAAAAAGAATAAGCCAGTGTAATTATGAAGATCACAAAAAAACTCCGCCGAACTCAATTCGCCGCTGCCGTAGTTAAACAACTCGAGAAAAATGGCATCTCTTGCGTCCTCGTCGGAGGAGCTTGTGTTTCTATTTATACCGACGAAAAACATGAATCGAAAGACTTGGACTTTATCTCCCCTTACTCTTACGAGGCCATAGCTGAAGCCTTGTCCGAAATCGGTTTCACCAGAAAAGGCCGTTACTTCGTCCATCCAAGCTCTGACTTTTACGTGGAGTTTCCTAGCGGACCTCTGGGGATTGGTAATCAAGTTCCTACTAAAGCGGAAGGCTCCCTCACTGTGAACAACACAGTCATATCCATGCTCTCACCAACCCAGTGTGTGATGGACCGTCTGGCCGCCTGGTTCCATTGGAACGACAGAAGAAGCCTGATTCATGCTCTTTGGGTGTGCGAAAAACATCCTATCAGTCTCAGTAAACTCAAGCGCTGGGCTGTAAAAGAAAACGAACCCGAGAAACTTCAAGAATTTCTCGAGCATTATAAAAAACTAAAATCGAAAAAATAGACCACCCTACTCTAAAATGAGGTCGGCGAGTTCGGTTTTGTGGGTTTGGATGTATTTGGGGAAGCTTTCGTCGATGGCGACGAATTTGGATTCGATGTTTTGGCCGTAGAGGCTGCCGCCTTTGCGGATGATTTCTTCGACCTTTCTAGGGTCTTTGAATTCTTCTTTGTTGTGTTCCTTGTGGGCGTAGGCTTCGATTTTTTCGATGACCTTGGCAGCGCCGCCGAGGTAGCTGAAATGCCAGCCGCCATTGGGGATCACGGTGATTTTGTCCGTGCTCTGACGGGTTTCGCGGTACAGACGCGTTTTCTTGATGGTTTCAATGTCTTTGTAGTTGAGCATCACCGTGCCGTACCAAGGCATGTAACCGTCCACCAAGGGAATCGGCTCGGGGTATTTTTCCACAAAGCAATTGAGATAGTAGTAATATAGTTTCTGCTGGAAAACTTTAATACCAGGCTTGTGCGCATATTCCTTAACCAGCTCGGGGCGCGGGATTTCATCCACGTCGGAAACAATGATCACGTCGTCTGGTTTTGCGTTTTTTAATCCTTGCAGGATTTGTTCTTTTTGATGGTCGTCATAGTCCCAGGTTTTCGGAACGCGCCACTTGGAAAAGAAGTTTGGGTATTTGTCGACAACGACGTGTTCAATTTTATGCAAGAACGGTTTAAAGCGTTCTTTATTCATTTCAAAGAACAGAGGTTTTTCTTTCTTTTGAAACGTCCGGGTCGCCTCCACCAGAACGAAACGATCGACCACGTCGTTCAAAGTGTTCAAGCGAATTTCCAGCAGATCCATTTCATTAAAGAAAGCAAAACAATCGTAAATCATCTAACGCCCCAATACCTGACGGTACACTTGCAAAGTTTTTTCCGCGCATTGTTCCCACGTAAACTGGGCTGCGCGCTCCCGTCCCTGTTTTTGCATTTTTTCACGCAATTCCGGCTGTGACAAAACTTGTTTTAAAACTTGCGCCATGTTTTCTGGATCAGCGGGATCCGCAAACAAAGCCGCGTCACCGCACACCTCTTGCAACGCCCCGCCTTGGCTCGTGACCACCGGACATCCCAAAGCCATGGCTTCCAAAACCGGAATGCCAAAACCCTCGTACCAAGAAGGAAAGAAAAACGCCCGCGCACGGCTGTAAAGTTCGGCCAATTTCCCGTCCGGCACATAGCTTAAGTGAATGATGTCGGATTTGTAGGCAGATGCCGCCATTTGCGCTTGAATTTCTTCAGCTCCAAAACCCCAGCCACCCGCCAGAACAAGTTTTTCCGGAGCGCCTTGGGACTTCAGAATTTCAAAAGCCTTAAGCACGCCACTGACGTTTTTGCGTTTCTCCAGAGTTCCTAAATAAAGAACGTACTTTTCTGGCAGATCCAAAGAATGCGTCACTGTTTCCTGAGCGCGGTTGCATCCCAAATGCGTGACATAAATGCGCTCAGAAAGATGTGGGAAAAAGCGCAAGACTTCTTTTTTGGTAAATTCCGAGTTCACGATGACAGCATCAAGACCAGGTGCGGTCAGCACGCGGGTCATTTCGCGAATGCCTTTTAGATAAAAATCCGGGCGGTTGTATTTTTCTTCAAAAACAACCATGTCGTGAACTGTGACAATGCGAGGAAATGGCCCCCAGGTATTGAGCTTGAAATCAGGGCCATGGAATACGCTCTCTGCTCCGGGAAACAAAGTCCACGGCAGCAGCGGACGACAGGAAAGACCCAAAGTGCTTTCAATGGCGGATTTATTTTTAAGCCGAGAGAGTTTTAAAACCGGCCAAAGCTCCACATCCGGATGCGCTTTGAAATGGCGCAAGAGTTGAAGCATATAGACTCCAACTCCCGTCACTTTTTGTGGGTTTAGTGTGCTGACATCAAAATACAATCTCATGAGATGCCTATGGATCTTAAGCCCTGAACAAGCAGGACGACAAGAACATAGGCAAAGAGATTAAAGGCAACAAGTTGCGTTACTGCGAATTTCCAGGAGCCGCTTTCACGGATCTGCACGCCCACCGTGGACATACACTGAAGCGCAATCAAGAAGAAAACCATCAGCCCAATCACGGAACTCACGGTGAAAATCTTCTCCCCTTGCGAGTTCACGGCCGTAGCCATTTGACTTAAAAGCGCCTGCTGCTGTGAATCTTCGTCACCGTCAGTGATATTGAAGGTTACCACCAACGAGGATACAAAAACTTCCCGCGCGGCAAAAGCGGAAATCAGACCTACACCTACACGCCAGTCTACACCCATAGGATGAACCACCGGCTCAATCACTTTACCCAACTGACCGACGTAGCTGTCTTCCAGTTTCACATGAGGATTTTCGGCGTTGTAGTGCGGGAATGTCGTTCCCACCCAGATAACCACCGCGAAAGTGAAAATCACCGGACCTGCGCGCTTGATGTAAGACAATGTTCTAGTCCAAGACTGACGCAAAAGAACGCGCACCTTAGGACGGCGGTAGATAGGAAGCTCCATCATAAAAAAGGAGGGCTCTTTAGCCGGAATAAAACGGCTCACAACACCCGCGGCAAGGGAACCAATAATGATGGAACCCAAGTACAAAGCCGCCAAAGCCAAGCCTGCCTTCAGCGGAGACTGTCCGTGAAAAAGAAACGCAATGAAAAGCGCATACACCGGAAGACGCGCTGAACAGCTCATCAACGGAATGATGAAAGATGTAATCAGGCGGTCTTTCTTAGAGGGAATATTGCGAGTCGCGATAATCGCAGGCACCGCGCAGGCAAAACCGGAAAGCAGCGGCACAAAGGAGCGCCCGCTCATTCCCAATGCTGAAAACGGACGGTCAATCAAAGTCGCCGCACGCGCCAGATACCCGGTGCTTTCTAAAATTCCAATACCGACAAAAAGAATAAAGATCTGCGGAATGAAAACCATGAAAGCGGCAAAGCTGCCGATAACGCCTTTGGAAAGGAAATCCGCCCACAATGTGCCAGGGCCTAATGCCGCCACCCCATCGCCCGCCGCGGAAAACGCTCCGTCGATCCAATCCATAAACGGTGTCGCCAGCCAGAACACGCAAGAAAAAAGTCCGCCCATGATGAGAATAAAAAACAGAAAACCAAACACCGGATGCAAAAGCACGCGATCCAGTTTTTCCGTGGTCGCGACGATCTTATTTAAGCGATCCTGCGCATGATCGGTTTTATGCGTGAGCGCTTCTTTAGCGACCTGTTCGCATTGTTTGAGTTTTTGTTCCTGGATTTCAAAACTCCAAGGCACGGGGCGAGACACTTTCGTGGAGGCTTTGAGCTTTTTAACTTCGGCCACGATGTCCTGCAGGCCACCGGCAAGCAAACCATCAAACGACAACACCGGGCAACCCAGGGTTTTGCGCAAGTATTCCATATCGATCTCAATACCTTCACGGCGCAAGAGATCGGCCATGGTCACAACCACGATCAAAGGAAAGCCCGTTTCTTTCAACTGCATCACAAGCTGCAAGTGACGCGGCATTTGTGTTCCATCGACAACGACAATAACGCCGTCGACTTTTTCAAGCTTGGGATTTTCGTAAAGCGCGCGCAGAGTGACCCACTCATCGGCGGATTTAGGATGCAAGCTGTACGTTCCCGGAGTGTCCATCACTTGCACAGAGTCGTCACCCAAGTGAGGCGCAAGTTTACCTAAAGAAAATTCGACGGTGGCACCGGGATAGTTCACGGTTTTAAAACGCGAACCGGTGAGCCAATTGTAGAGAGTGGTTTTTCCAGAGTTCGGAGCTCCGACAAGAGCGATGGCTTTGCTGTCGACGACTAGTTCTGCTGAATCTGTGTGCATGCCGCCTCCTCATTGCGCAAAGCCAGGAAACTTGTATTGAAACGAATCAAAAGAGGACCTCCGAACGGAGCGCGACCCAAGATGGTCAAAACCGTCCCGACACGCAAACCCATTTCATGCAAGCGCTCGCGGAAAACATCTTCTCCCGCAAATCCAACAATCTCGACTGTGTGGCCCGGCTTTAAGGACGTGTCTAGTAAGGTCATGAGTTTCCTCTTATCAGCAAGATCTCTTAGTTAAAGTCAGGGCTTCTTAAATGGAAGTTCTTTAACCCCGGGCGGCGCAATTGAAAACCTACTGAGAACGATCCTCAGTAAGTGTGCAATATCAGCGGCTTTTTATGAGGTTTTTCCAGTTTTCTCCCACTAAAAAACCAGTTCCGCCGGGATGTGCGCAAAACCACAAAAATGACCTCCGAGGGAAGGCTAAAATAGAAGCATTAGTACAAACTTTCGGGAGGCTTCCATGAACACATCGACTCGCAAAGCCCTCACCGGTCTCGGCATGGGCGCAGGCTTCATCGTTTCCTACAATCTGGCAAAAAATATCGCACGCAAAATTTCGTTCAAAGGACGGGTTGTCCTGATTTCCGGAGGCTCGCGCGGCTTGGGACTTGTTCTTGCCAAGGAGTTCGCGAAAAACGGGGCCTCCGTCGCGCTGCTCGCCCGCGATGAGGAAGAGCTTCATCGCGCGCAGAACATCGTGCAATTCGCGGCGACCGATGCCCAAGTCATGACTCTTCCATGCGACAGCCGCGAACGTGAACAAGTTCGCAAAGCCGTCAACCAAGTGGTTGAGCAGTGGGGTCGTCTCGACATCGTCGTGAATTGTGCCGGTATTATCGCCACAGCCCCTTTGGAAAACACCACTGAGGAAGATTTTTCTGATTCCATCGACACTCACTTCTGGGCCGCTTACAATGTCGTCGAAGAAAGTCTGCCGTTTTTAAAAACCACCCGAGGCGCGCGAATCATCAATATCGGTTCCATCGGCGGGCTTATTCCGGTTCCACACCTGGCGGCTTACTGCGCGGGCAAATTCGCTCTGGAAGGTTATTCAAAAACCTTGCGCGCGGAACTGATGAAATACGGCATTCATGTCACCACGGTTTCTCCCGGACTGATGCGCACAGGCTCCGCAGGGCAAGCGACATTCAAAGGCCAAGCCCGCAAAGAGTACACATGGTTTTCCATCAGCAGTTCCCTGCCGCTTCTCACCATCAGCGCTGAAAATGCCGCGAAAAAAATCGTGCGCGCCTGCAAGTACGGAAAAGCGGAGCTGGTCCTGACCTGGCCAGCGAAAACAGCCGCGCAATTCAAATCTCTTTTCCCGGAAATGTTCGCGGATATTTTAAGTTTTGTGAATGTCTTATTGCCATCGCCCGGAGAAGACTCGGAGCTTAAAGTGAAAGGAAAAGACGCCCACACTCGTCTGTCTCCTTCCATTGTCACCCGACTGTCTGAAAAAGCCGCCGAGCGAAACAACGAGCAATCTTTGTAAGGAGGTTTGCCATGAACAATTTTTTACTGCGTGGTTTATGGGCCAGTGTCATGGCGACAAGTTCGATGACTCTGGCGATGTTTCAAAGATTTATGCGCTTGCCCGCCAAAGAACAAAAAGCTTTGCCTCCGGCGCAACTCACGGAAGAACTGAGCCGCAAAACCGGCATCAGCGATAACATAAGCCGCGAAACGCAAAGCCAAGCCACTCTGATTTCGCATTACGGATACGGAGCGACTTGCGGAGTTTTGTACGCCATGCTTGCTTCACATATTCCAGGTCCAGCGTTGCTGAAAGGCAGTCTTTTTGGAATCGGCGTGTGGGCCGCAAGTTACTATGGCTTGATCCCCGGTCTGGGATTAAAGCCCTCCGCCGATCGCCTTTCAAAAGAACGTAACGCCATGATGTTTGCAGCGCACATTGTTTGGGGAGCAAGCCTTGGTTACAGCGAAGAGCTTTTGCGCAAAAGAGGTTTGCAAATGCTTTCCGCAAAAGACCGCGCCCTCAGCTAGACTTCGCCTTAGGTCTGGTTTTTAAGACCAAGGGTTAAGTTCCATCCATCCAGACCGATCTGAAGTCTGTATGGATTTAAGTATTAAGACCACCCTTGGTACCGCCGCCCTGATGTTCCTTTTGTCCACTCCTGCGAAAGCGTCGGATGTTTTTTACGTCCCCGCTTTCTGCGCTCCGGAGAAACTCACGCTTCTCGTCAGCAACAAAACCGCCGAGCCGCAAAGACTGTGGACCCAAGTGCGCTTCGATGACGAACTTCAAGAAATCCATCATGATCTCGATCCCAAATCAGAAATCAAAATCGCCGGGAGCGAATTTCTTCCCGACCTCCGCGGTTTTTCCGTAAAAACAGGGACGACGAATTCCTTGCAAATCAAAGCTCGCTGCGAAAACAGTGCATGGATTCCTTTAAGTTCTGTGACTTCTCCCCAGGTAAGCCATTACCTGCCGACTTCTATCAGCACTGTGAAGGTCTATTTGTTAAACCTTTACTTAAAGTCCAACACCGTTCACTTGCGCGCTTTCAACAAGACTGGCGTAGAAGTCGCCAGTCAAGATGTCACTCTTGAAAAGTATTATGATACGAAGACCTTCAAGTGGAATTTGCCTGCGGAAGCCAGCCGTGTGGAGGTTTCTGGCGAAGGCCGTCTGCACTCGTGGCTTTTCTATGATTCCTTGCTGAGCGAAAAACTCAGTCCGGGTGTGGCATTAAAACCTGTGACCTTGTCCGCAGAAGCGATAAAGACCTACTTCTTGGTTTCCACTCGTGACGCTCGTCCCGAAGAAGCTTTTGTGATCGCGCTTGAAGAACCGCAGCAGATCGCGACAGCTCGCGAACAAATTCGCAATCCGGCCTTGGAGAAAATCATCGTGGCCGGCATTGAACTTGGTAACGGTGGTCACAATCGCGCCTTTATGTCGCGCGATAAATCGCCCTACTCCTGGTCGGTCAACCGTGTCGATGCCTTTGCGGACTTTGCCCATATTGATTGCGATGGCAGCCCTGATCTCACCGAAGAACGCTTGATGCAAAAGCTGAATGAAGGCGGCCGAATCTGTTTCTGGCGCTACCGCATCACTCGTGAACTGACGGCCTCCGAAGTTTCCTCTGGCGAACTGAAACCTTAGACACATCAACGCTGCCTGGCTATGGAGCCCGCGTTGACAATTGACAGCTTTTTACAAACTCGCTGTGATAGCTTCCTAGTGTGAAACAACAAAAGGAGCATCTAATGATGACACGAGTTTTGACTTCTCTTTTACTGCTCACTCTTGGAACTGCAGCGCACGCAGCGACAACAGAGAGCGAATTCTTTTTCCAAACTAAAGCTGGACAGAGCGATCTGACTCCGCGCTTGGGTTACATTTCCACCGACATCGAACCTGATGGCGCGACGGAAAGCGTGAAAAGTTCCGGCTTGTATAAATCCGGTATTTCTTACGAGTACGGCATCAACGAGATGTTCGCAATCGAGGGCTCTTTGCTTTACTCTTCGTATGAAACTGACACCTCTCCAAAAGTGAAAGCTTCCGGCTTGGAAAATCCGACTGTGACATTGAAAGGAACGTCCGACATGGGTTCTTCCCGTCTGCGTTTCGGCCTTGAAGTGGGCATGGGTTTAGAAAAAGCGAAAATCAAATCCGGCGGCACTGAGTTTACCGCGGCGACAGGTGGCTGGTCCTTGATGCCTTACATCGGCATGGACATGGATGCTGCTGGCGGTATCATCGGCGGACGCTTGTCTTATGACTACCTTATGGAGCGCACTATCGAAGTTGAAGGTAGCAGCGACATCAAGAGAAAAGAAGGTCACGAACTGGGTCTTTCCGCATTCTACGAAACAGCTGTCACAGATGTTTTGTTGGGTGGCGCGATCAATTATGTGAACCACGCTGCACTCAAAGACGGCGATGACAACGAAGTCTCCGAATCTCACAGCATTTGGGGTGTATCCTTGTACTCTCGCGTTCCATTTGGAACATGGGCTTTGATTCCACGCCTGGACTATGATTTCTCCGCTACTCACTATGACAAGTACAATTTCATCAACTTGTCTGTAGCAGCTCGCTTCGGTTTCTAATTTTCCGGAACGACGGAAGAGGCCCCCTGACCGCGGGTCTCTTCCACATACACGCGCACGCGGCGCACGCCATAGCCTTTAAATTCCCGATAAAAATCTTCCGCTAAAAGTTTTGAAAGCTGTTCCACACTGGTATTGGTCACCGGCAGCAGAATCACTTCATTCAAAGGAAAAGCATAGAAACGGTCGCGGAAAGTGACTTCCAGGGACTTGGCGGTTTTTTTGAATTTCATATCGGGATGCTTTTCCGGAAGCAGGACGATTTCATCCCACTGGTCCAGACGGGCCTTGATGTACTTTTTGAAAACATTGAAGTCTAAAAAATAACCTTCGGCGTGCAGATCTTTTTCCGCCGGTGTTTTGAGGTCGACGCGCACCTGATAATTGTGACCATGCAAACGCTCGGCATGCTTGTCGTCAAAAATCAAAAAATGAGCCGCAGAGAATTTGAAATTCTGCTTGGCTAAATGCAATGTGGTCGTGGACATAGTCACCTCAAACTGAGTATTATATTTAACATGAAATTCGAATTGAAACAGCATTTTAACATTGAATCGGCGCGCTTCCTGCCTCATTTGCCGTCCAGTCACCCTTGCTCGCGCATGCACGGGCACAGCTTTAAGATTGTTTTAACTCTGGTGGGTGAATTGGATCCGCATATTGGCTGGGTCATTGACTACAATGACATCTCGGCAAAGATGCGTCCTTTGCTTGAGCAAATAGATCACCGTGTTTTGAACGAAGTTCCCGGACTTGAAAACCCGACGTCTGAACTTTTGGCAAAGTGGATTTATGATAAATCCCTCCCTCTGCTCCCGATGCTGACAAAAGTGACGGTTGCTGAAACACCGCTTACGGAGTGTACGTACCCGGCAAGCTAAGTTAAGGTTCCAGAACGTTCTTCTTACCCTTCCAAAGGAGTGGATGGTGACGAAGCTTTGCACGTTTCTGATAGGGCTCTGTCTGCTTGCGCCTTTCGTCGCTCACGGCGGCGAGTTGGAATTGTATTTCTATCGTGCGCCTCAACCCTTGGACTGGAGCACTCCGGGAAATCTCGTGCGCAGCACGGTTCATAACCAGCGCTTTAAAATCAACGGCAGAACATATCCTCACTCCATTTCTCACGTGAATGTGCGCTTGCAATGCGCGAACGAAAAATCCGTTTATCGCGGCATGAGTTCGCGAAAATCTAATTTTTCCTATGTCTGGGATTTCACCATCAAGGGTGTTTCCTTGGATACATTGCTGATCAATGTGCCGGGAAGGTTCTACACGGAAGACGAAATTCTTTTTTGGCTTCCCGTTTTAAAACAAAAAGGTTATGTGCGCGGTTTGAAGCTGCTTCTTAACGAAGACCAGTGCGCGCGAGCCCAACGCTATTTGCGTCTTTATGAAGAACTGCAACTGGATAAAGTCTATGGCGGTTTGCGCTCTACACCTCACTTCGGTCAAGGCGCGGGCTGTGCCGCGTTCGGCGTGAGCTTTCTGCAGATCCTCAATTTCTTCCCCGAATCTTTGGAAAGACATTGGCAAAGAACCCTCGCTGTCCCCTGGGAACTTCTTAGTTCTAAAACGCGCAGCGCGCGCATCGGTTTTATCGGCTACTTACGCGGCAAGGATCGCCCATGGGCTTTGCCGCGGGAAAAACAAATTCAATTAAAATTCTGGGATCCGGAGCTGATGTACAACTGGGTCGGTGATATTGCACAAAACAAGAAGGAACCTTCGCCGTACATGTGGGTGGAAAAAGATCCGCTCACTCCCTATCAGCGCGTAGTGTGGGATGTGCGCACGTATCCGACAAGTCATGATTATTTCTTTGCTTACCGGCGCGGGACTTTGGACAGCACGGTGTACTATCATCGCCGGAACACCAGCCGTCTGCTCACTGATGAAGAGCTTTTAGATCAAAGCCACTCCACTTGCCGCATGTTCCGCGCTTGTCCTTAACGCTTATTTGATCAAAGCCGCGTTCACGCGCACAGCGGGCCCGAGGTCCAAGTGACGTTCAAACTTTTGGCGAAAGTGCGGCGGATACAGCATCACGACTGTGGAGCCCATACGGAACATCCCCAGCTCGTCACCTTTTTTAACTGCGATCGGCGGATTGTAAGTCTTATCGATCATCTGCGGATTAACGGCGTTGCCGCGCACGGATTCATCGAAGCTTAAAACTATGTGACCCACGTTGGTGGCGCCGACGAAAACAACTCCGACAGGGCCGAGATCCGTTTCGATCTCCACGACGACACGTTCGTTGACCGTGAAAAGATCGCGAACATTTGTCGTGCTCCACTCATTAACCGGCCATAATTCACCGGGGATGTAGCGCACACGCGTGATCTTTCCTTCCACCGGCGAATGCACACGGTGATAGTCCGTCGGGCAAAGATAGTAAGTGAGGAAATAACCACCACTCCATTTCTTTTGGCAGTCGGGATCTTGCGTGAACTCTTCCAGATTGTAGGTGATGCCTTTGGCTTGAATCAGTGTGCCGTCATCCATCGCTGATGATTGCGTGATACGGCTGTCAGCAGGATGCACGGCCCAGCTGGATGCCACAGGGCGCAGGCCCGCCTTCAGACGGCGCACGAAAAATTCGCCGATGCTAGGGTATTCGTAATAAGGCTTTTCCGCCTCATCGAGATCAATATTGTAGAGCCAGGCGAAAATGCGAATGGCAGGGCGAGTCCAGAAGGAAGGCCCTTCCCAATGCACAAGCTGGCCGACCCAGCGGCTTAAGCGACGTTTTGGCAGATATCTGGTAATTGCTGACATGAATTCTTTATACCGGTCCCCTTGGCCTTTGTCACCTTTTACGAATTCAGGTAAAGTGTTCGAAATACTACTTCCATTCGCTTTGATGCCCAACAAGCATCCACGAGGACCTGATGGCTAAGATATTTCAAAATATCGAAATTCCCATTGATCAAGATCTTGAAGAAAAACTCCAATGGCTGATGCCGGACCACGGTCCTTACCGCATTCTGCGCCAAAGCGTCGATGCGCGCCGGGCTCATTCCCCTCATTTTGTTTATTCGGTCGAAGTCGCGGAAAAAGGCGAAACTCTGCAAATCCCGCAGTTTGAGCTGGAGAAAGTTTCTTCTCCCAAAGAAAAGCCGCTTATTATCGGAACCGGTCCCGCGGGTCTTTTCGCGGCTTTGCGTTTTGTCGAGCGCGGAGTTCCTTGTGTTTTGTTTGAGCGCGGCTCTGAAAGCGGCGAGCGCATCAAAGGCATCAATCAGTACTGGCGTTACGGCAAATTGGATTCACGCAACAATGTCTGCTTTGGTGAAGGTGGCGCGGGTCTTTATTCCGATGGCAAGCTGATCACGCGTATTAAATCTCCGCATATTCCGTATGTGATGAATCGTCTGGTCCGCTTCGGCGCGCCGGAAGAAATCCAATGGCTTTCCAATCCGCACGTGGGTTCCGATCGCATCCGCCGCGTGATTCCCAAGATGCGTGAGTTTTTAAAAGCTCACGGTTGCGAAATTCATTTCAACACCCAGGTCACAGAGATCCTTTTTGAAGGAAAACAAACCGTCGGTGTGCGCACGGAGCACGGCACGGAATTCCGCTCGCCTTATGTGATTTTGGCCACGGGCCACTCCGCCGAAGACATGATTCAGCACTTGCGTGAAACCGGCGTGCACCTGGATGGCAAATCCTTCGCCATGGGTTTGCGCGTGGAGCACTCACAAGCCTCGATCAATAAAATCCAGTATCGTCAGTTCGCGGAACATCCCAAACTGGGAGCCGCCAATTACAAACTAGCCCATCACGACAACCGTTCCGGCATCGGCGTTTATTCTTTTTGTATGTGTCCTGGCGGTTATGTTCTTTCCTCTGGAACTGAAGCTGACGGCATTGTTTGTAACGGCATGAGCAATTACAACCGCAACTCCCCTTTTGCCAATGCTGCGATTGTGGTGAGCATTGACCATGACAAGAGTTTCGGTGATGACATCTACGGCGGTATGAAACTGCGCCGCGAACTGGAAACGCGCGCCTATCAAGCCGTGCTTTCCGCAGGCGGCACCAGAGAGCTTCCGGCGCAAAACCTCATCGACTTTCTTTATGGCCCCTCAGCTAAAAAGGGACCGCGCCCTTTGCGCGCAGGATCTTCTCCATCGGGAGCCATCAATGTTCGTTTGGATGAACTTCTGCCTTCGTCTCTGCGCGATCGATTGCGCGATGGTTTTGAAAAATTCCAAGGCAGTATGAAAGGTTTTCTGACTGAGGACGCGCAAGTTTACGGTATCGAATCCCGCACCAGTTGTCCTGTGCGAATCACTCGCGACGGCGAAACACTGCAAAGTATTTCCCACGCCGGTCTTTATCCTGCCGGTGAAGGCGCAGGTTATGCGGGAGGAATCACTTCAGCGGCCTGTGACGGCATTCGCATCGCTGAGAAGATCATGGATCTGATGTAATCTTTCTGGTGTCTCTTTCTCACCGACATTTTTTGGCGCGACCTTTGCAAAAATTCCCTCGTGAAACCATTTGGGGGATTTATATGAATACAAAACCACTGTTTGGAGTCGTTTTGACTCTGCTTCTTGGAGTCGCGTCTTTCGCCGCTCCGCAAGAAAAAACTCAAGACACCTTAACCCGGGATATTTCCAGCGGCACCACGGTTCGCACGGAGATGTCCTTGAACGTTTACCGCCAGGAACCTTATCAGGCGGAATACACAGAAAAGGTTCCTTACCAGGCGGAAGAAACCTATTACGTGGATGTCCCTTATCAAACCACAGAGACCTATTACGAGAGCGTTCCTTATACTGAACGCGTTCCCTACACGGACTATGAAGAGTATTGGGATAACGATTACGTCTGCCGCAATGTCACTCGCTACCGCCAAGAGTGCCACAATGAGCGTGTGTGTGCTCCCGGCGGCCGCGTCTGCCAGCCGATCACTGAATGCGGCACCAACGCCCGCGGTGAGCGCATCTGCAAAACCCGCAATGAATGTCGTGACGAAGGCCCCCGTGACTGCCGCGAAGTTCCGCAATGCCGTCAAGTGCCTTACACCGATCGTGAGTGCGGTTATGAGCGCGTTCGCAAAACCCGCCCTGTCACTCGTTATCGCGATGAAACCCGTTACCGTCAGGAACTGCGCACGCGCACAGTGACGAAATACCGTCAAGAAGCGCGCACTCGCACAGTGACGAAATACCGCGAGGAAACTCGTTGCTGCGTGACCAAGTACCGTGATGTCTTCGATCATCAGTTCACTCAGCCGGTCGCCGTGATTTTCCCAGCTGAAGCCACTCTCTTAGCCGGTGAAACGGAAAAAGTTCTTATCACTTTGCGTGGCAGCGAGGCTCAGCCGGACGTGCAAATCAATGTGGCATCCGACGTCTTTAATTATGAAATTGAACAAACCCGTCTTGACGGCCGCGAGAAAGTTTTCGTTTTAAAGCTTGTGCCGAAATGGAGTGAATCCAACGCAAGCACCAACAGCGTGAAGGATTTGAAGCTGAGCTTTATTAAAGGCCAAGGCCAAGTGACCTTCAAAGAGACGGTGGCTTCCGCACGCCTGGTAACTGCTTACAATGTTGAAGTTCGCGATCAACAAAGTCAGAACTTGCTTTTCCAGGACCGTGTTGAAGGACGCGAAGCCAAGGTTTTCGCTATTCCTGCGACAGGCTTGGCACGTGAAGGCAAGTACACACTTTCATTGAAAGTGGACCGCCAAGGTGTGAATGTTGCCGGTGGTGCTTTGAGCTTTACGCAAACCGCTTCCTACGAAAAGAAAGAGCTGGATCAAGATGAGATCCAGAATCTGAAAAACAAAGAACAAGTGCAGTTGATTTCCATCGAAGGCACAGGAGCCGAGCGCGTGGTGGTTGTGCACGATCAAACACCGGCGGTGGAAGAAGTGCAAAGCACCTACAAGCTCGTTGTCTGGAAAAAGCTTTCCAACGGCAAAATCGACTGGCTCGGTGAAAAGTCTTTCACCCGCGAGCAAATCACTCGCAATGGTGGCGAGCTTGCCATCGCCTTTAAGGCCATCGGTGTGAATCCGCCAGCGGATCAAAAGCTGTACTTGGATCTTGTTGTGAACCGCACCAGCGCTCAGTACCTGCAAGGTACGAAAGTGCAATTCATCGTCAGCAAAACATTCTAATTCCGAAGTGAAACTCCCCGCGGCAAGTCCGCGGGGCATCAACGGCTCCGAGAGAGCTTGCGACGTTTCTTGGGTTCTTCTTTGATCGGGAAAAGCTCTCTCTGCGCAGGCTCCAGGCCTTTGTCGG